>Ga0160495_100131_pt1 | contig 109216 bp, 112 predicted proteins | sample DID4MG_4_FD_108251 | JGI IMG/M metagenome (GOLD analysis project Ga0160495, IMG submission 108251) | Enriched soil microbial communities from UW Madison campus, WI, USA - DID2933_E24_FP4 MG | ecosystem: Environmental > Terrestrial > Soil > Unclassified | place: USA: Madison, Wisconsin... | reverse complement strand
CTCATTTCTGAACTCTTCGCGGCAGGCTTGGCTGGGTTGCCCCGGTTTTGCCTGTTGTGCTTGCTTGGCTTCGCGGTTCAAAAAACGTCTGAACTGCGAAGGAGCGAGACTATAGCACAGAATTTTCAGGCGGCTGGCCAACATGACGCCTGATTTGCAGAAAGATGAATTTTTTGGGGACGCACTCACTCCAGCCTGGTTGCTGTCCTCTATATAGACGCCGTGCCCCGCATATGGACGGGATCCTGCGGTAGACGCCCTATCGTTGGCGCTCTCTATATAGAGGAGCCCTCCCCGCTCACCCGACCAACCGGACGACACCCCTTCTTCATCCCTCTATATATAGAGAGAGGCGGACCGCATCAGATCCGAAGCTCGGTAGTTTCCTTGATCTGCTGCAGCGCGAAGAAGGAGCGCATGTCGATCACGGCCGGGTGGCGCATCAGCGTGTCCATCGCAAAGCGGGAGAAGTGGGCCAGGTCTGCCACCTGGATCCGCAGCAGATAGTCCATGTCGCCGGACATGGCATAGCATTCGACCACTTCCGGCCAAAGCTGCACGTCGCGCGCGAAGTCGCTCATTGGGGCGTGGCTGGACCCGCTGTGCTTGTTCAACCGAATGTTCACGTACGCCAGCAGCCCTAGCCCGACCTTTTCGGCGTCGATCAGCGCGACGTACTTTTTGATGAAGCCCTTTTCTTCCAGGCGACGGACGCGGCGCAGGCAGGGGCTGGGCGACAGGGACACGCGGTCGGCCAATTCCTGGTTGCTAAGGCGCCCGTCCCGCTGCAATTCAGCCAGAATCCTTAGATCTGTCCTATCAAGCTCGATCTCAGACATTTTTTGCCCTTATATTTTCCGGTACGGCAATATTATTGCTCAGAAGGTCAGCTTTCGCGCCATGTTTGCAATTGTCTGCCCGGCGTTCCTTCCTACAATCTCCGTCTAGACTTGAACAACAAGTCGTCCTGAAAAATGATGCAAGGGAGCAGACACATGAGCAGCGCTTTCCAACCCTGGGACAACCCGATGGGCACCGCCGGGTTCGAATTCATCGAGTACGCCGCGCCGGACCCCGCTGCGCTGCGCAAGGTTTTCGAGCTGCTGGGCTTCAAAGCCATTGCGAAGCACCGTCACAAGGATGTGACCCTGTACCGCCAAGGCGGCGTCAACTTCCTGATCAACGCCGAACCCGATTCCTTCGCCCAACGCTTCGCGCGCCTGCATGGCCCGTCGATCTGTGCGATCGGCTTCCGCGTGCAAGACGCCAATGCCGCCTACAAGCGCGCGCTGGAGTTGGGCGCCTGGGGTTTCGACTCGCATAGCGGCCCGATGGAATTGAACATCCCGGCCATCAAGGGCATCGGCGATTCGCTGATCTACCTGGTTGACCGCTGGACGGGCAAGGAAGGCCACGGTGGCATCGGCGACATCAGCATCTATGACGTGGATTTCGTGCCGGTCGATCCGGACAACGCGCAAGCCGACCTGAATCACCGCGGCGCCGGCCTGACGCTGGTGGATCACCTGACGCACAACGTGCACAAGGGCCGCATGGCGGAGTGGTCGGAATTCTACGAGCGCCTCTTCAACTTCCGCGAAGTGCGCTACTTCGACATCGAAGGCAAGGTGACGGGCGTGAAGTCCAAGGCGATGACCTCGCCTTGCGGCAACATCCGCATTCCGATCAATGAGGAAGGCACGGAAGAAAAAGGCCAGATCCAGGAATACCTGGACCTGTACCGCGGCGAAGGCATCCAGCACATCGCCATGGCCACGGAAGACATCTACGGCACCATCGAAGCGCTGCGCGAGTCGGGCGTGGTGTTCCTGGATACGCCGGAAACGTATTACGAGCTGCTGGACCGCCGTTTGCCCAACCACGGCGAAGACGTCGCCCGCCTGCAGAAGAACCGCATCTTGCTTGACGGCGCCCCCGGCGGCGGCTTGCTCTTGCAGATCTTCACCGAAAACCAGATCGGTCCGATCTTCTTCGAGATCATCCAGCGCAAGGGCAACGACGGTTTCGGCGAGGGCAATTTCAAGGCCTTGTTCGAATCGATCGAACTGGACCAGATGCGCCGCGGCGTGGTGAAGAACGTCGACTAACTGCTTCCCCCGCCGGCGTGCGGTGCCCAGGCACTCGCGCCGGCTTTGAAACCTCACCTGGTGGTGAGGTTTTTTTTTCGCCCAGATAAAAGGGAGTCAGCGCTGCAGGCGGTCCTGGAACTGCTTGCGGAACTTGGCGACCTTGGGCGCGATCACGAACTGGCAATAGCCTTGTTCGGGATGCAGGGCGAAATAGTTGCTGTGGTAGTCCTCGGCTTGCCAGAACTTGACGGGCGCGAGCAGCTTGGTGACGATCGGCGCGTCGTAGACCTGCTGAGCCTCGACCTCGGCGATTACCGCTTCGGCCTGTTCGCGCTGTGCTTCGTTCTGCCAGAAAATCGCCGACTCGTACTGCGGGCCGATGTCATTGCCCTGGCGCCCCGGCGTGGTGGGGTCGTGCGTGGCGAAGAAGACGCGGAGCAGATCGCTGTAGGAGAGTTCAGCGGGATCGAATTCCACGCGGGCGACCTCGATGTGGCCGGTGTCCTTGCCGCAGACCTGCTCGTAGCTGGGATTGTCCACGTGCCCGCCGCTATAGCCGGGCAGCACGCTTTTGACGCCCTTCAATTCGGTGAAGACCGCTTCGACGCACCAGAAGCAGCCGCCGCCAAGAACGGCGACTTCATTGCCCGGGGATGCTTGTTCTGCCATGACGATTCCTTTCCTGTAGACGGCCGCTGCCTGCGGCCGGCGCCCCCGGCTTCATGCGCGGGGCATAGAGAATAAGACTACTGCTTGGGCGGCGCCAGCGACAAGATCCATTCGGCCAGCAGGCGAGCATCTTCCTGGCTGACATGGGTTTGCGCGGGCATGGGCACGGCGCCCCAGGCGCCGCGGCCGCCGCCGCGGACCTTGCCCGCCAGGTAGTCCACCATGGCGTCACCCTGACCTGCATAACGTTCGGCCACGCTTTTCAGCGGTGGCCCGACCCGCTTGGCTTCCACTTGGTGGCAGGCCATACAGGCTTTGCTCTTGGCCAGGTCCAACCCGGTGGTTTGGGCCTGGACCGCGCCGGCGCCCAAGACGCCGGCCACGGCCACCCACAGACTAATCTTCAAATGCATCGGTTACTGCCCCACGGCTCGCGGTGCTGGCGAGCTTGCCGAACTTGGCGAGCACACCGCGTGTATAACGCGGCTTGGGCTGAACCCAGGCCTGTCGACGAGCCGCCAGGTCTTCGTCGCTGATATTGAGCTGCAACAGCAGCTTGTGGGCATCGATGGTAACCGAATCGCCTTCCTGGATCAGGGCGATCGGGCCGCCCACGAAAGCCTCGGGCGCGACATGGCCGACGACCATACCCCAGGTGCCCCCGGAAAAGCGGCCGTCGGTGATCAAGCCCACGGTTTCGCCCAGGCCCTGCCCAACCAGCGCCGAAGTGGGCGCCAGCATTTCACGCATGCCGGGACCGCCCTTCGGGCCTTCGTAGCGGATGACGACGACATCGCCGTCCTTGATCTGGCGCGCCATGATCGCCGTCATGGCGTCGTCTTCGGAATCGAACACGCGTGCGGGACCGGTAATGACTGGGTTCTTCAGGCCCGTGATCTTCGCCACGCAGCCTTCGGGCGAGAGGTTGCCCTTCAGGATGGCCAAATGCCCTTGCGGGTACAGGGCGCGGTCCATCGGCATGATGACGTCCTGGTCCGCGCGCGGTGCATCCGGCACATCGGCCAAGGTTTCCGCGATGGTCTTGCCGCTGATGGTGATGCAGTCGCCATGCAGGAGCCCGGCGTTGAGCAGCAGCTTCATGACCTGCGGAATGCCGCCTGCGCGATGCAGGTCGGTCGCGACATATTTACCAGACGGCTTCAAGTCGCACAGCACGGGGACGCGCTTGCGGATGCGTTCGAAGTCGTCAATGGTCCACGGCACTTCGGCGGCATGCGCGATGGCCAGGAAATGCAGCACGGCGTTGGTGGAACCGCCGGTGGCCATGATGACCGAAACGGCGTTTTCGATGGATTCGCGCGTGATGATGTCGCGCGGCCGCAGGTTGCGCCGGACCGCATCGACGAGCACCCGCGCCGACTCGGCGGCCGAGACCACCTTTTCATCGTCTTCATTGGCCATCGTGCTGGAATACGGCAGGCTCATGCCCATGGCTTCGAATGCGGAGCTCATCGTGTTGGCCGTGTACATGCCGCCACAGGAGCCTGAGCCGGGGATGGCGCATTTCTCGATCTGCTTAAAGTCGGCCTCGGGCATGCGGCCCATCGTGTATTCGCCCACGGCTTCGAACACCGACACGATCGTGAGGTCGTTGCCCTTGTAATGGCCCGGCTTGATCGTGCCGCCATAGACGTAGATGCCGGGCACATTGGTCCGCGCCAAGGCGATCATGCCGCCCGGCATGTTTTTGTCGCAGCCCCCGATCACCACCACGCCATCCATCCACTGGCCTTGCGCGGCGGTTTCAATACAGTCCGCGATGACTTCGCGCGACACCAGTGAATACTTCATGCCTTCGGTGCCCATGGACATGCCGTCCGAGATGGTGGGCGTGCCGAACACCTGAGGGTTGGCGCGCGAGGCGCGGATGGCGTCGATGGCCGCATCCGCCAGGCGCTGCAGGCCGCTGTTGCATGGCGTAATGGTGGAATGGCCGTTGGCCACCCCGATCATGGGATTTTCGAAATCGGCTTCCTGATAACCCAGCGCGTAGTACATGGCGCGGTTGGGCGCGCGCGCGACGCCGTGGGTGATATGGCGGGAACGTTCATTGTTCGGCATGGTCTGTCTCTCCTGTCGGCCGTCGGGGCGCGGACATGGCGAACGCACCCTGGGAAGCTGGCTCGCTTGCATGCATGCGAATCTTCAGTGCTCGCCGGTTATTATCATTCAACTTTATTGTGTCGGGCAGAACATGCTGCAATATCCAAAATTCGACCCCATCGCCTTGCAGATCGGGCCGCTAGCCATCCACTGGTACGGCCTGACGTATCTGGCGGGCTTCGCCCTGGTGTACCTGCTTGGCCGCCGGCGCATCACCAGTGGCCACACCACGTCGCTGAATGTGCGCGACCTGGAAGATCTGATCTTCTATAGCGTGCTGGGCGTGGTGCTGGGCGGCCGGCTGGGGTACGTGCTGTTCTATAAGCCGGGCTATTACCTGGCCCACCCGCTGGAAGTGGCCTACCTGTGGCAAGGCGGCATGTCGTTTCACGGCGGCCTGATCGGCGTGATCCTGGTGATGCTGCTGTTCGCGCGCAAGAAGAAGCTGCCCTTTTTCGCGGTCAGCGACTTCATCGCCCCGCTGATCCCGCTGGGCCTGGGTTTCGGCCGGTTGGGCAACTTCATCAATGGCGAGCTGTGGGGCCGGCCGACCGACGTGCCGTGGGCCATGGTGTTCCCCGACAGCGGCGATGGGCTGGCGCGCCATCCCTCCCAACTCTATGAGCTGGGCCTGGAAGGCATCGTACTGTTTGCACTGCTGTGGTGGTTTTCGAGCAAGCCGCGTCCACTCGGACAGGTGAGCGGGCTTTTCCTGATGGGTTACGGAACGTTCCGCTTCCTGGTGGAATTCACCCGCGAGCCGGACAACTTCCTGGGCCTGCTCGCGGGTGGATTGAGCATGGGACAGTGGCTGTCCCTGCCGATGGTCGCCCTGGGCGCCATCATGTTCAGCCTTACTGCAAAACGATCGTCCCGTTGACGGCGATGCTGACCGTGACGTCTCCCGCTTCCAGCGGGACGTCCGGGCTGTAGCCGCCAGAGGCGTCCTTGGCCATGGCCGCGGCGCCCAGCATGCGCGGCATCGGCACCGGGCCGCCCGAGCCGCCCAATTCCAGCTTGGACAGGCGATAGCCCGAGAAACCGAACGCGTTGGCCGCAGCCAGCGCGCGGTCCTTGAAGGCCTGGGCCGCTTCTTTCAGCAGCTTGCGCTCTTCGGCCTCGCGCGCTTCGCGCGACAGCGAAAAGCTGATGTTCGAAATGGCGGTCTTGTCCGAGAGTTTGGACGCCAACGCGGCGGCAGCTTCGAAGTCTTTCGATTCAAGCACCACTTCGCCCTGGCCACGCCACGTGCCGATCTTGCCTTTGCTGTTGGTATTGGGCCAGACGTTGTAGCCGCCCGTGCGCACTTCGACGCCCTTCGTGTCGCGTGCGCGCTTGATGACGTCGTCCAGTGCGGCCGTCAGCTTCTTGCCGGCAGCGGGCTGATCCGGCGCTTCGACTTCGGCAGACAGCGAAATACGGACGGTGTCCTGCTTGACCTCGGAAGACGCGGTGGCCTGCAACGTCATTTCCGGCGAACGATTCGTGGACGATTCCGTAGCGACGGGCGCGGCGGGCGTCTGCGCTTGCGCATAAACGGGTTGGACGGCGGCGATGGCGGCCACGGCTGCGCACGCTGCGCCGAGTTTCGTCAGCGAAAAAACAGGGTGTTTAAACATGGACTGGTCCTAGGAGGGAGGACAAAGGGAGGGGGAAGGGGGGATGGTGAGGCGCCCGACGCGGACCTGCGCTTATGGCAGGCCCGCTGGGATAAATGCCCCGCCTGTGCCGTCAAGGCCGGCATCTCGAACCCTGAGGTAAGAGGTGGTCGCGTTCCGCAGAGCGTCGGGTTCGTCTACGAGAGACGATCACTCCAGCTCTACACTCCCGCAACCATATGCCGAAAGCATAGGTTCAGAGAATGTATGGCCTAGTCACGGACACGGCAGGGACAAACTGAAAATTCTTGAATACTGCTTATGAACGGTTAGAGCAGTTTTTCCTGACCCGACAAGGCGTCATCGAGTACTGCGTTCATGTCCTCAATTCTACGCTTGAAGTCGCCGACTGCCAAACCGCCCAGCGGACCATCCGGCGCCTTCATGGCAAGGAGCTCGCCCGCGACCTGCAAAGCAGCCATCACGGCGATGCGTTCGTTGCTGGAAATCTTGCCCGTTCCCTGGATGCGCAGCATCAGCTGGTCGACATGCCGCACGGCGGCCATGAGCGTAGGCTTCTCTTCAGCGGAGCAGGCCAGGGAGTAATCGCGTCCCAATATGGTGACATCTACGCGTTCCATCAGTGTTGCTCTCCAGACGGTGCACCCGGCAGGCGGGCCAGCACGGCGTCGATGCGCTCGCGGGCCGCGGCGGCGGCCACGCGCAAGCGCTGTAGTTCAGTGTCGCGAGATTGCAGGTTGCCCTGCAATTCGGTTTCCCGGGCAGAGAAACGCGATTCGAGCGACTGGCGTTCGGTGGATTCACGGGCGAGCTGTTCGCGCAAGGCGGCTTCGGCCTGCTGGGCCTGCTCGAGCATGGCGGTGACGGCGCCGTCGTGATCCTGAAGCTTGCTTTGCAGCGTGACGATGTCGGCTTCGCGCTCGGCGGCGCGCTGCTTCAGCACACGCTGGTCAGCTTCGAGTTCGTTCAGGCGGAGGCGCAACGCGTCACGCTCTGCGTGGAGTTGGCGGGTGCGTTGCACCAGTTGCCCGATTCGGGCGGCGAGTTGGTCTAGATCTTGCAGCATGGGCGCTATCGTAAACCATCCTGGGTTCAATCGGGCCTCTTCACGCAAGGTGAGAAACCCGGCAATATTCGGTAGGAAATAGGCGGGTGATTCCGGTGGTGCAACGCCAACCGGTAGCCTTCACAGAAAAAAGCCTCCCCCTCCTCCAAATTCCCCGCATCCGGCCGATCCGGCTTTCGCATTTCTTTCTATAAACTTTCACTTAGCTTTCAAAAAGCCCTCAATCTTCCTGCGCGGTTACATCTGGGGATCGGGAGTACCCGAATTCTAGGGAAAACCCCAGGCTTTCACCGAGCTTACAGGGTTTGCAGCGTGGCAGGCGTCCATTACCATTCGCCCTTTCAAGAAACCACGCCGTCGCTTTCAGAAGAACTAATGGCACCCCGAAGTGCCTTTTTTGTGCCTGTCACTCGCCTTTCGGCGAGTCCCCATCCGGCTACAAACTTTTTTATCTACATGCTGTAAACAGGAGCCAACCAATCATGCAGCTACGCAATCGACAGGACTTCTGGTCTGGGGTGATGTTCATCGCCCTTGGACTGGGATTCGCCTGGCAGGCCAGCAGCTACCAAATGGGTACTGCTGCCCGAATGGGCCCAGGGTACTTTCCTTTCTGGCTAGGCATTGTTCTGGCTTTGCTGGGCGCCATCGTGCTGCTTGGCTCGATGTCCAAGAAAGCCCATGAAACGCACGTCGACAAGTTCGACTGGCGCATCGTCTTCCTGGTGGTCGGATCCGTCGTCCTGTACGGCCTGGTCCTCAAGCTGTTGGGCATCTACATCTCGGTGTTCATCCTGGTTGTCGTCAGCAGCCTGGCCAGCCACGAGTTCAGCCTGAAGGTCGCCGTCGCCAACGCGATCTTCCTGGTGATCTTCTCGTATCTGGCATTCGTCAAGGGGCTGGGGCTGATCTTCCCGCTGTGGCCGTCCTTTCTGGGCATGAACTAAGGAGCAACCGGTCATGGAATTGTTTGACAACCTGATGTTGGGCTTCTCGGTGGCGTTCACGCCCGAGAACCTGCTTTACGCACTGCTGGGCTGCATCCTGGGTACGCTGATTGGCGTGCTGCCGGGCATCGGCCCCGTCCCGACCATCGCGATGCTGCTCCCGATCACGTACGTGCTGCCCCCGGTGGCCGGCCTGATCATGTTGGCAGGTATCTATTACGGCGCCCAATACGGCGGCTCCACGACGGCGATTCTTGTGGCATTGCCAGGGGAAACGTCCGCGGTGGTGACCGTGCTGGACGGTCACCAGATGGCCCGCAACGGCCGTGCTGGCGCCGCGCTGGCAATCGCCGCGCTGGGTTCGTTCTTCGCCGGTTGCGTGGCCACGCTGCTGCTGGCCGCCTTTGCGCCCCCGCTGGCTGAAGTCGCCTTCAAGTTCGGTCCTGCCGAATACTTCTCGCTGATGTGCCTGGGCCTGGTCGGCGCCGTGGTGCTGGCCTCGGGCTCGCTGCCCAAGGCGATCGCGATGATCATCCTGGGCCTGTTGCTGGGCATGGTCGGTACCGACGTCAACTCGGGTGTCGCCCGCTTCGACTTCGGCGTGCCGGAACTGCAAGACGGTATCGACTTCGCCATCGTGGCCATGGGCGTGTTCGGCTTTGCCGAAATCATGACCAACCTGGAGCAGAAGGAAAACCGCGTCGACATCACCGACAAGATCGGCTCGCTGTACCCGAACAAGCAGGAATTCAAGGAATCGTACCCGGCAGTGCTGCGTGGTACGGCCCTGGGTTCCGCCCTGGGTATCTTGCCGGGCGGTGGCGCCGTGCTGTCGTCGTTCGCTTCCTACACGCTGGAAAAGAAGATCTCGAAGAATCCGGAACGCTTCGGCAAGGGCCACCCGGCCGGCCTGGCTGGCCCGGAATCGGCGAACAACGCTGCTGCCCAGACCTCGTTCATCCCGCTGCTGACGCTCGGCATCCCGGGTAACGCCGTGATGGCGCTGATGGTCGGCGCAATGACGATCCACAACATCCAGCCCGGCCCGCAAGTCATGACGAGCCACCCGGAGCTGTTCTGGGGCCTGATCGCCTCGATGTGGATCGGCAACCTGATGCTGGTGGTGCTGAACCTGCCGCTGATCGGTTTGTGGGTCAAGCTGTTGAAGGTGCCTTACCGCATCCTCTTCCCGGCGATTCTGGTGTTCTGCACGATCGGTGTGTATTCGCTGAACTACAACGCGTTCGACATCTTCACCACCGCCATGTTCGGTATCGTGGGCTACGTGTGGTCGAAGCTGAAGTGCGAAGGCGCGCCGCTGCTGCTGGGCCTGGTCCTGGGCCCCATGATGGAAGAAAACTTCCGCCGTGCCCTGCTGCTGTCGCGTGGCGACTTCACCACCTTTGTGACCCGTCCGCTGTCGGCTTCCCTGCTGGCCGTCGCCGTGTTCCTGGTGATCCTGGTGGCCCTGCCGGCCATCCGCAAGAAGCGCGAAGAGACCTTCGTCGAAGAAGACTAAAACGCGGTACGCCGCCTTCGCGCGGCGGTCTCGCCTTTGATCAAACCCCCGGGCCTGTCCCGGGGGTTTTTCTTTGCGCGCACGGAATGCCTGCCCGACAAAAGCTACTAATAGATACGACACACTACGAGGCGTAGGGCGTTGCCCGGCATCTACGTTAAGCTACGGGTTTACCCCACGCGATGATTCGGCATGAATTTCGACTGGAAAAACCCCTACCCCACCACCCGGATTCCGGTGTTCGCCCGCAACGTGGTCGCCACCTCGCAGCCACTGGCCGCCCAGGCAGGCTTGCGGATCCTGGCCCGCGGCGGCAATGCCGTGGATGCGGCCATCGCCGCAGCCGCCACGCTGGCGCTGACCGAACCCGTCAGCAACGGCCTGGGCTCGGACTGCTTCGCCATCATTTGGGACGGTTCGAAGCTGCATGGCCTGAATGCCTCGGGCACGGCCCCCGGCGCCTGGAACGTGGATTACTTCCGCCGCAAGCATCAAGGCGTGATCCCGATGCGGGGCTGGGACAGCGTGACGGTGCCAGGCTGTGTGGCCGGCTGGGCCGCCCTGCACGAAAAGCTGGGCAGCCTGGCGTTTGCCGACGTGCTGGCGCCCGCCATCGAATATGCCGAACGCGGCTATGCCGTGTCGCCCGTCGTGCAGGAAAAGTGGGCGGCGCAAGCCGACGTCCTGCAACCGCAACCGGGTTTTGCCGAACACTTCCTGCCGCGCGGCCGCGCGCCCCACATCGGCGAACACTTCGTGCTGCCGGGCGCGGCGGCGACGCTCAAGCGCATCGCCGCCAGCGGCGGACGCGACTTCTATGAAGGCGAAACGGCCCACAAACTGGTCGCGCACGCCCAGGCCCACGACGCCGCTCTGACCCTGGCCGATCTGCGCGACTACGCGCCGGAATGGGTGACGCCGATCAGCCAGCCTTACCGCGGCCACACCCTGCATCAGATCCCGCCCAACGGCCAAGGCATCGCGGCGTTGATCGCGCTGGGCATCTTGCAGAACTTCGACCTGCCTGCCCGCCCGGTCGACCATCCCGACACCCAGCACCTGCTGATCGAGGCCATGAAACTGGCGTTCGCCGACGTCTATGCGCACGTGGCCGACGCGCGCCACATGCGGATGACGCCCGAGCAGATGCTGCGGCCGGACTACCTGGCCGAACGCGCGCGGATGATCGACCCCAACGTGGCCCAGGCCTTCGCCTCGGGCCATGCGCCGCAAGGCGGCACCGTCTACCTGACCGCCGCCGACAAGAGCGGCATGATGGTCAGCTTCATCCAGTCGAACTACATGGGTTTCGGTTCGGGCGTGGTGGTGCCGGGCACGGGCGTCAGCCTGCAGAATCGCGGGCATTGCTTCAGCACCCAACCCGACCATCCCAATGTGGTCGCGGGCGGCAAGCGCCCCTTCCACACCATCATCCCTGGTTTCCTGATGCGCGACGGCGCACCCGTCATGAGCTTTGGCGTCATGGGCGGCAATATGCAGCCCCAGGGGCAAGTGCAGACGCTGGTGCGCATGCTGGACTACGGCCAGCAGCCGCAAGCCGCCTGCGACGCGCCTCGCTGGAAATGGAACCACGGCCTGGCGGTGGACGTCGAAACGGGATTGAACCCGGCCGTGGCCCAGGGTCTGCGCACGCGCGGCCATGTGCTGGAAGGCATCGACGACCCCTATATGGACTTCGGTTCGGGCCAGTTCATCTGGCGGTTGGGCGACCCGGCCGTGGACGGCTATGTCAGCGCCAGCGACAGTCGACGGGATGGACTCGCCGCCGGCTTTTGATTGCGTTAAGGTTACTGTCCTGAGACTGACCTTACCTACATAGAGCGGAGTTCCCTGCATGGCAACGATCGGTACCAAGAGCTACGACGCGGTCGTAGCCCAGAAAGTCGCTTTCCTCGGATTGGGCGTGATGGGCTTGCCCATGGCCGGCCACCTGGCCCGTGCGGGGCACGACGTCACCGTCTACAACCGCACCCCCGCCAAGGCGCAAGCCTGGGCCGCCGAGTTCCACGGCCACCATGCCCCCACGCCGCGCGAAGCGGTAGCGGGCGCGCAGATCGTATTCGCCTGCGTGGGCAATGACGACGACCTGCGCAGCATCGTGCTGGGCCCGGACGGCGCGTTCTCGGGCATGGCGCCGGGCGCGGTATTCGTCGACCACACGACCGCCTCGGCCGATGTGGCGCGCGAGCTCTATGCGCAAGCCAAGGAACTGGGCCTGAACTTCGTGGATGCCCCCGTCTCGGGCGGACAGGCCGGCGCGGTCAATGGCGTGCTGACCATCATGTGCGGCGGCGAACCCGCCGTCTTCGACGCCATCAAGCCGGTGGCGCAAAGCTTCGGCCGCGCCGTGACGCTGGTGGGCGCGCCGGGCGCCGGCCAGTTGGCCAAGATGGTCAACCAGATCTGCATCGCCGGCATCGTGCAAGGCCTGTCGGAAGCCGTGGCCTTCGGCCAGGCGGCCGACCTGGACATGAAGCTGGTGCTGGACGTGATCAGCAAGGGTGCGGCGCAAAGCTGGCAGATGGAGAACCGCGGCGGCACCATGGTCGACGACAAGTTCGAATTCGGCTTCGCGGTGGACTGGATGCGCAAGGACCTGGGCCTGGTGCTGGCCGAAGCGCGCCACAACGGCGCGCGCGTACCCGTGACCGCCCTGGTAGACCAGTTCTATGGCGACGTCCAGAAGATGGGCGGCGGCCGTTGGGACACGTCGAGCCTGGTGAAGCGACTGCGCGACTGAACTTGCTGCATCGCCTTGCCCCTCGGCACGGCGATCGCGCTGACAAAAAAAGGCGAGCCTCGGGCTCGCCTTTTTTCGTGGCGCCTGCGCGGTTACGCAGCCAGGCTCGCTTGCGCCGTTTCCAGCACCAAGGCGTCGATGCGTTGCTTGGCCAGCGTCACGCCTTCCAGCGCAGCCACTTCGCCCATCGCCATGCCTTCGGCGGCGATGAACGTGACGTCGTTCATGCCAAGGAAGCCCAGCATCTGGCGCAGGTACGGCGTCATGGTGTCGGACGGTGTGCCTTCGGCCTTGCCGCCGCGTGCCGTCAGCACGAACACCTGCTTACCCTTGACGAGGCCCTCCGGCACGCCTTCCGGCGTATAACGGAACGTGACGCCGGCACGGGCCAGGTAGTCCAGATAGCTCTTGAACTGCGCCGGCAGATTGAAGTTGTAGACGGGCACCGCAAAAACGATGCGGTCTGCTTCCATCACTTCAGCAACGAGCGTATCGCTCAGTTCGACGATGCGTTGCTGCTCGACGCTGCGGGCATCCGCCGGGGTGAACAGCGCACCGGCCGTGTTGCCGTCGAAATAGGGAATGGGTTGCGCGCCGATGTCGCGAACCTTGACGGCCGCGGCGGGGTTGGCTTCTTTGACGCGCGCAATCAGGTGATCGGCCAATTGCTTGCTGTTGGAACGGTCGCCGAGAATCGAGGAAAGGATAACCAGGGTCTTCATTGCAAATATCTCCAGAGGTGGCCCGCCATACGCGGGCGGCCAGGATCTGTCAGCGCCACGCCCGACTCTTCAAGGAGTTCGGACTGGAGCTTGGCGCCGGGTGGCGTTGGCAGATCCCGAATGCATGGGCTCACTGTAGACCGGTTCATTGTTCACATAAACCGGGGTATGATGAACTGTTCGTTCCAGACATAGAACAATCATGCAAGATCTCAATGACCTCTACTATTTTTCCCAAGTCGTCGAGCAAGGCGGCTTCAGCGCGGCAGCCAGGGCGCTGGACATCCCGAAATCCCGCCTGTCGCGCAGGATCTCGCACCTTGAGGAAAGTCTGGGTGTCAGGCTGCTGCAACGCACGACGCGCCGGCTGCGGCTGACTTCGGCCGGCGAACGCTACCTGCACTATTGCCGTGAAATGGCCGCATCCGCCCGCGCTGCGGACGACGCCATGCGGCAATTGCAGTCAGAGCCTGCCGGGCCGGTAATCGTGAGCTGCCCCGTCTCCATTGCCCAGGATGTGCTGGCGCCGATCCTGCCCGAATTCCTGGACGCGTGGCCGGCGATTTCCGTGCAGTTGCTGGTGACCAACCGGCGCGTGGACCTGATCCGCGAAGGGGTCGATCTGGCGCTGCGCGTGCGCACCAAGCTGGATACGGACGCCGAACTGGTGGTTCGCCACCTGGGATCGGCACGCGGCACCCTGGTGGCCAGCCCGGGTTATCTGCAGCGCCACGGCACGCCGGACACGCCGCAGGACCTGGCGTCTCACACGACGCTGAGCTTTTCGGACCCGCAGCATGACGTGCGGTGGCCGCTGCGCAACGACAAGGGCGAAGAGGTGCAGATCGAGTTGAAGCCGCAGCTGTCCTGCAACGACTTCATCGTCCTGACCGAAGCCGCGGTGCGCGGCCGGGGCATTGCGCTGCTGCCGTCGATCGCGACGCAAGAAGAACTGCGACGCGGCCAACTGGTGCCGGTGCTGCCGCAATGGCAATCGCCGGAAGGCATCGTGCATTGCATCTATCCGTCGCGGCGGGGCATGATGCCCGCCGTCCGGACCTTGCTGGACTTCCTGTCGCAGCGTCTGCCGACGATGTATCAGCGGCTTGAAAAGGCCGTTACGCCCGCGCCTCAATAGCCGCGGGTACGTTCGACCACACCCGTGATGGGTTCGCCGCGCATCAACTGGGCGACCTTGCCCGCGATCTGCTCGATGCTCTCGTCGCGCAGCGTGCGCGCGGCGATATGAGGCGTGACGTGGACGCGCGGGTCGCGCCAGAACGGATGGTCGGTGGGCAAGGGCTCGGTGTGGAACACGTCCAGCGTGGCGCCGGCGATCTCGCCTTCTTCCAGCATCTGCACCAGGTCTTCTTCAACCAGGTGCTCGCCGCGACCGACGTTGACCAGATGCGCGTCCGGCAACAGTTTCGATAGTGTTTCGCGGTTCAGGATGCCGCGCGTGTCCGGCGTCAGCGGCAGCACGTTCACCAAAAAGCGCGTACGGGCCAGGAACGCCGGCAAGGCGGCCTCTCCGGCAAAGGACTCCACGCCGGGAATCTCGCGCGGCGAGCGCGACCAGCCGGCCACGGGATAGCCGAAACCGGCCAGCGTCTGCGCCACGCGCGCCCCGACCTGCCCCAGCCCCAGCACGCCAACCGGCCAATCGGCCTGGCGCGTGCCTTCGCGGGTATCCCAATGCTGGCGCGCCTGTGCCTGATCGAAGGCCTCGAAATCGCGCGAAACGCGCAGCAGCGCGTACAAGGCGTACTCGGCCATCTGCACCGACATGCCTGCATCTTCCAAGCGCACGATCCGCACGTGCGCGGGAATCTCGGGCATCTTCAGCAGGGCATCCACGCCCGCACCCAGATTGAACAGCGTGGTGATGCCGGTCTCGTGCTTGAACAGCTCCGCCGGCGGGCGCCACACCAGCGCCACGTCCGCGCCTGACGGCGGACCATCGGGATTCCATACGGAAATGCGGCAACCGGGCATGGAGGCTTCCAGGCGCGGCACCCAGACGTCGGGATCATGGAGGGGGCAGGCAAAGAGGATGTGCATGGTGGCGGCTCTGCGAGGCTTTCGGAAAGCATGAAGCATGCAGGATGACGCCCCACAAATCAAACGGCCCGGCAGATCGCCGGGCCATTCGTTCAAGCCGGGAACAAGCGTTCAGACCGTCTGCGGGACTTCGGGCTTGCCCTTGCCCTTACCCTTGCCGCGGCGCAGGAAGGCCCAGACCTGCAGCAGGATCAGCAAGGCGCTTGCACCGATGAACCAGGCGCTGATCGGGCGTTGCACGAACACCGCCAGGTCACCGCGCGACAACAGCAGCGCACGGCGGAAGTTCTCTTCAACCATGGGCCCCAGCACGAAGCCGAGCAAGATGGGCGCCACGGAGAATTCCAGCGTCATCAGGATGGCGCCGATCACGCCGAAGGCCAGCACTTCCCAGATCTGGAAGAGGCTGTTCTGCGTGCTGTACACGCCCACCGCGATGAAGAACAGCGCGGACGGGAACAGGTAGCGGTACGGCACCTGCAGCAGCTTGACCCACACGCCGATCAGCGGCACGTTCAGCACCATCAGCAGCACGTTGCCCACCCAGAAGCTGGCGATCAGGCCCCAGAAGATGTCCGGATGCTCGGTGATCAGCTGCGGGCCGGGCTGGATGCCCTGGATCAGCAGCGCGCCCAGGATCAGCGCCATCACCGCATCGCCAGGGATGCCCAGGCTCATCGTCGGGATGAAGTCGACCTGCGTCTTCGAGTGCGACGACGCTTCCGGCGACGCCACGCCGGCGATCATGCCAGTGCCGAACTTCTCGGGCGTGCGGGAAATCTTGCGTTCCAGCGCGTAGGCGACGAACGTGGTGATGGTCGGGCCCGTGCCCGGCATGGCGCCGAACAGCGTGCCGACCGCCGTGCCCCGCACCATCGGCCAGAACGCGGTCTTCAGTTCCTGCTTGGTGGGACGCATGTCGCGGATGCGCAGCTTGGCGCCGCTGCCGATGATGGTCATGCGGTTGACGCTCATCAGGAAGTCGGCCACGCCGAACAGGCCCATCGAAATCGCCACCAGCTCCAGGCCGTCGGACAGGTCAAGCAGGCCGAACGAGAAGCGGATGGTGCCCGTGTTCACGTCGGTGCCGACCACGCCGCACATCAGGCCGAACAGCGTCATCGCAACGCCCTTGAGCGGCGAGCCCCGCGACATCGTCGCGCCGGCCAGCAAGCCCAGCAGCATGATCGAGAAGATCTCGGTCGGGCCGAACTTGAACGCCACTTCGACCAGCAGCGGCGATGCGAAGATCATGACGATGATGCCGACCGACGCCGCGAAGAACGAGCAGATCATCGTGATGCCCAGCGCGGTTCCTCCCTTGCCCTGTTTGGTCAGTGGATAACCGTCCAGGCAGGTGACCGCGTGCGGCGGATGCGAAGGCAGGTTGAGCAGGATCGCGCCGATGGCGCCGCCATACTGCGAGCCGTAGAAGATGCCAGCCAGCATCAGGATCGCGGGCACGGGCTGCATCACGTAGGTCAGCGGCAGCAGGATGGAGATCGCCGACAAGGCGCCCATGCCGGGCAGCACGCCGATGAGGTTGCCCACCAGCACGCCGAAGAACGACCACATCAGGTTGTGCCACTGGAACGCGACGCCGAAGCCGTACCAAAGGTCCATCAAAGATTGAGAGATCATGGCGCTTCAACCCCAACGAAACAGCGGCAGCTGCAGTTGCAGCGCCCACCAGAACACGACGACTGCGATCGCGGACATCGCGAGCGACAGCAGGATGGCTTGCTTGATGGTGTTCTTGCGATCACCGAGTGCCGAGATGAATACGATGGCGAACGTCGCCGGCAGCAGGCCGCCGTAGTGGCCCAGCAGCAGGAACGCCAGCGTGCCCAACAGAATGCAGGCGCTGCCGCGGAAATCGGGCAACCCATGCGCGTGTCCGTCGCCCGGCGCAGGCGGCGTCGCCTCGCCCGAACGCGCGGACATGGCGATCAGCACGCCGGTCAGCGCCAACAGGCCGCCAAGCGCGGCGGGGAAGAACCCCGGCCCCATGTGGCTCAACGTGCCGATGTGGTAATCGGTGCCCCCGTATATCGCCCCCAACCCGATCAGGACCATCAGCGCACCGCCGTAGTAGTCCTTTCTGTTGATATTTTTTTGCACTTCCATCCTCCTTCCTGGTGCAGGACCGTGCCGGCCCTGGATGCGCTGCTCGAAACGAGCTTCGCCCGGCCCTTAACAGCGAGCCGGAGCGCAGATTACGGAGGGAAGCTGCTAATTCGCTTTCTGTGCGCTGTCGCATTCCTGAATTCGGGGGTTATCCCTGAGTGCAGGCCCTGCGGGCAGGAAGGAAAGTGGAAAAAATTTTGAAAGCCAGGGGGGCTTTACTGGTCGCCCTTGAGCTCGACATCGAGCGGACGCGGGTATTGCGAGACCGTCGGCGCCAGCGGCAGCCACAGGACGGAAGCCAGGCCCACGCCCCCCTGCGCGTTGGGTTCGCCGTCGCGCAGTTCGATGTCGCCGTCGTTGCGGCGGGCGTAGGCGCGGGCGATCGCCAGGCCCAGGCCGGAGCCCGACGAGGCGACGGGCTTGTCCGTGCCGACCCGTTCGAAACGCGCGAAGGCGCGGCTGCGCAGGACGGGCTCCAGGCCCGGTCCGTTGTCGGACACGGAAACCTCGGCCCGGTTTTCCAGCCGGAAGACCGACACGGTGATCTGCGCCCCGACGGGTGCGTAGTGGATGGCGTTGTGCACGAGGTTGGACAGGGCTTCGTGCAGTTCGGCCTCGCTGCCCAGGACCGGCACGGGGATTTCGAGACCCTCTTGCGACGCCGCCTGCACCCAGCCCAGGTCTTGCTGCTTTTCATGCGCCAGCGGCAGGTACTGCAAGACGACCTCACGCGACACCGCATTCATGTCCAGCAGTTGGCGCGGCAGCTGGTCGGCCTGATTGGCGTGTGCCAGGGACAGCAGCTGCTCGGTCAGGCGGCGCGTGCGGCCCAGCTGATCGACGATGGCGCGCAAGCCTTCACGCGTGCGGGCCGGATCGCGCTCGCGCAGCGCGTATTGCGCCTGCGTCAGCATGATGGCCAGCGGCGTGCGCAGCTGATGCGAGGCGTCGGCCAGGAAGTGCGATTGCTCGTCCAGCACCCGGCGATAGCGGGCGATATGGTGGTTGACGGCGTCGACCAGCGGCGACACCTCGCTGGGCACGCGGGACGCGTCCAGCGGCGTCAGGTCGTCGGGGCGGCGGTTACGGATATCGGCGCGCAGGCGGCGCAAGGGCTTCAATGCCCACGACACGCCCCACCACACCAGCAGCACGACCAGGGCCAACATGCGCGCGTCGCGCAGGATTTCCTGGCGTCGCGCATTGTTTTCGGCTTCGATCCGCTTGCCCGTGCTTTCCGCCACCACGACCAGCACCTGGCGATGCTGCCCCTGGTAGTAGAGATCGCGCACGACCGAGACCACGCGCACCGGGTCATTGCGGTAGACGCCGTCATAGAAGATGGGTTGGCCGTTCGACCGCGGCCAGGTGGGCGGGCGCGGCATCTCGGGCATGCCCAGCAACGTCTTGCCCTGCTCGGTAGGCACCGGCGCCCCGTCCGGCAGCGGCGGATCAATCTGCTCGATGCGGAAATACTTGCGCAGGCCCGCCCGGGATTCCAGCATTACCTGCGCGTAAAGCGGCGTGGCCACCTGGAGGTTGCCGTCCGGCGTGAATTCCAGGCTGCTTTCCAGCACGCGGGCGGGTTCCACCAGCGCGCTGTCATAAGCCTCGTTGGTGATCTCGGACAGGGTGCGGTAGTCGTTCAGGCTGTCGATGACCAGCAGCACCACGACGCCCGGTAGCAGCAGGATGATCAGCAGCGCGCGGATGCCGACGCGTGGCATCCCGGGTATCCGCAAGCTCACTCAGGATTCCGATGCGGCGGACTCGCTGGTGACGCTTTCCAGCATGTAGCCCAGCCCGCGCACGGTCACGATGCGCACGTCGCTGCCGGCCAGCTTCTTGCGCAGACGGTGCAGCACGACCTCGATGGCGTCGGGGTTGGCTTCGCTGTCGTGCGTGAAGACCTTGCCGAACAACTGCGACTTGTCCACGGGGTAGCCGCTGCGGGTCAGCAGCGCCGCCAGGGCGGCATGTTCGCGCGGGGTCAGGAACAGCAGCGAGCCATCCAGCGTGAAGGCACGGCTTTCGCTGTCGTAGGACAGCGAGCCGCACTGCAGGCGCGGATGCTGACGGCCGCGGCTGCGGCGCACCAGCGCGGTCAGCCGCGCTTCCAGTTCTTCCAGGGCGAAGGGCTTGGTCAGGAAGTCGTCCGCCCCCAGGTTCAGGCCGCGCACCCGGTCCTGCAGCGCGCCTTGGGCGGTCAGCAGCAGAACGGGCGTGCGGTCGTCCCGGTTGCGCATTTCGCGCAGGACGACCAGGCCGTGTTTGTCGGGCAGGCGCAGGTCCATGACGATGGCGTCATATTCCGTGCCCGCCATGAATGCTTCGGCCGTGCGGGCATCTGCCGCGTGATCCGGCACGAACCCGCTCTGAGCGAGCGCGCGCATCAACCAGGACGCCATGTCCCGTTCGTCTTCAACCAACAATATGCGCATGACCGTCCGTTCCTTCGGGCAAATTCTCTGCTGCCCGCTGCCCGTGCACGCGCTGGCGCAGGTAGCGGGTTTCATGATGACGCCGAAAGAGGATCGCCGACAACTCGTTCAACGCCTGGGTATAGACATCGCGCTTGAACTCGATCACGGCGTCCAGGGGTACCCAATACTGGCTCCAGCGCCAGGCATCGAATTCCGGATGCTGCGTCGCGCGCAAGCACACATCGCTGTCACGTCCCACCAGGCGCAACAAGAACCAAATCTGTTTTTGTCCTTTATAGTGGCCACGCCACTCACGCCGGACGAAGTGATCGGGCACGTTATAACGTAACCAATCGCGTGTACGCCCCAAAATACGGACATGCTCGGGCTTCAAGCCCACCTCTTCATGGAGTTCGCGATACATGGCCTGCACCGGGCTTTCGCCATATTTGATGCCGCCCTGGGGGAACTGCCATGCATGTTCCCTGATACGCTTGCCCCAAAAGACCTCGTTTCGACTGTTGACGAGAATGATGCCGACATTGGGGCGGTAGCCTTCGCGGTCAAGCATGGGCCACCCCCACCGAATTCAATACAATTACAGTCGATTATACGTATCTGCTGCCACCTTTAAACATGCGCGCATCCAACTACCACATCAACACCCTCAAAGAAGCCCCTTCCGAAGCCGAAGTCGCCAGCCACCAGCTGATGACCCGGGCCGGGATGATCCGCAAACTCGCGGGCGGCATCTACACCTACATGCCCCTGGGCCTGAAGATCATCCGCAAGGTCGAGGCGATCGTCCGGGAGGAAATGAACGCCTCCGGCGCCATCGAGCTGCTGATGCCGGTGGTCCAGCCCGCCGAGCTCTGGCAGGAATCGGGCCGTTGGGAGCAGTACGGCGCTGAACTGCTGCGCATCAAGGACCGCCACCAGCGCGACTTCGTGCTGCAGCCGACGTCCGAGGAAGTCATCACCGACATCGCGCGCAATGAAATCCACAGCTACCGCCAGCTGCCGCTGAATTTCTATCACATTCAGACCAAGTTCCGGGACGAACGCCGCCCCCGCTTCGGCCTGATGCGCGGCCGCGAATTCACGATGAAGGACGCCTACTCCTTCGACCGCGACGAAGCCGGCGCCCTGAAAAGCTACGACACCATGTATGCCGCCTACATGCGCATTTTCGGCCGCCTGGGCCTGGAATTCCGCGCAGTGGCCGCAGACACGGGCTCGATCGGCGGCACCCGCAGCCACGAATTCCAGGTGATCGCCGACACCGGCGAAGACCTGCTGGTCTACAACGCCGAGACCGACTACGCCGCCAACATCGAACTGGCCGAAGCCGTTTCGCTGTACCCGGTGCGCGGTGAAGCCACCCAGGCCATGGCCGACGTGCCCACCCCGGGCGCGGCCAAGTGCGAAGACGTGGCCAAGCTGCTGGGCCTGCCGCTGGAAAAGACGATCAAGTCGATCGTCCTGGCCACCGACGGCGACAAGGGCAAAGTCGACATCTGGCTGCTGCTCCTGCGCGGCGACCACGAACTGAACGAAATCAAGGCGGGCAAGCTGCCGGGCCTGGCGGGCTTCCGCTTTGCCACGGAAAGCGAGATCGTCGAGTATTTCGGCTGCAAGCCCGGCTATCTGGGCCCGGTCAAGACGGCCAAGCCGGTGCACGTGATCGCCGACCGCACGGTCGCCAACATGGCCGATTTCGTCTGCGGCGCGAACAAGGAAGATTTCCACATCCAGGGAGTAAACTGGGGCCGCGACCTGCCCGAGCCCGAGCTCGTGGCCGATCTGCGCAACGTGGTCGCGGGCGACCCGTCGCCGGATGGCAAGGGCACGCTCTCCATCCAGCGCGGCATTGAAGTGGGACACGTTTTCTACCTGGGCAAGAAGTACTCCGAAGCCCTCAAGGCCACCTTCCTGGACGAAACCGGCAAACCGGCCGTCCTGGAAATGGGCTGCTACGGCATTGGCGTGACCCGCATCGTGGGCGCCGCCATCGAGCAGAACCACGACGCCCGCGGCATCATCTGGCCCCGTGCGATCGCCCCGTTCGAAGTGGTGATCTGCCCGGTGGGCTGGGGCAAAAGTGAAACCGTGCGTGACACCGCCCAGAAGCTCTATGAATCGCTGCTGGCGCGCGGCGTGGACGTCATCCTGGACGACCGCGATGCACGCCCGGGCGTCATGTTTGCTGAATGGGAGTTGATCGGCGCTCCGCTGCGTGTAACAGTTGGAGAACGCGGCCTGAACGATGGTGTGGTGGAATTGCAGGCCCGCCGGGAATCCGAAGCGGCCAAGATTCCGGTAGAGTCCGCGCTGGAAACGGTGCTGGCAAAACTCGACACCCTCTAACCTTATAGCTAGTACGGACTTTTCGCGTCCCGACCCGCATCACTCCCTATCCGTATCGTGACCGATCTGAAGTCCGCCGAATCCCTCCTGCAAGTCCGTGTCTACTACGAAGACACGGATGCGGGCGGGGTGGTTTTCTACGCTAACTACTTGAAATTCCTGGAACGCGCACGCACCGAATGGCTGCGCAACCTGGGAGTCAACCAGTCCGGGCTGGCCGCGAGCGAGCAGCGTTTGTTCGTTGTCCGCTCCTTGGACATGTCTTACCGCAAGCCGGCCAGACTGGACGATTTGCTTACCATACGCAGCCGAGTCACCAAACTGGGCCGCGCTTCGATACACTTCGCGCAGCGCGCGGAACGCGACGGGGAACTGCTTGCCGAAGGCAACATCCAAGTCTGTTGCGTCGATGCCGTGAACATGCGGCCGGCGGAACTGCCGGCCGACGTCCGCGCCAAACTGGAATCCATTCAGGAATAACCATGCAAGCCACCAGCGACATGTCGTTGCTTTCGTTGATTTCGCACGCCAGCGTGCCGGTCCAGCTGATCATGCTGATGCTGTTGGGCATCTCGATCATGTCCTGGACCTACATTTTCTCCAAGCGCCTTGCCATCAAGCGCGCCCATACCCAGACCCGCCGCTTTGAAGACGACTTCTGGTCGGGCGGCGACCTGTCCATGCTGCAACAGGCCGTGGCCTCGCGCCGCGACGAACAGGGCGCCCTGGCCCGCATCTTCGATGCCGGCATGACCGAATTCCTGAAGGCCCGCCGCGGCAACTCGGCCGGCGACGCCACCGCCCTGCTGGACGGCCCGCGCCGCGCCATGCGCGCCGCGTATCAGCGCGAAATGGATTCGCTGGAATCGCACCTGAACTTCCTGGCATCGGCCGGTTCGGTATCACCCTACATCGGCCTGCTGGGCACGGTCTGGGGGATCATGCACGCCTTCATCGGCCTGTCGAACATGCAGCAGGCCACGCTGGCCTCGGTGGCCCCCGGTATCGCGGAAGCACTGATCGCCACCGCGATCGGCCTGTTCGCCGCCATCCCGGCCGTGGTCGCCTACAACCGCTTCACGAATGACATCGATCGCATCTCGATCCGTTTCGACAGCTTCGTCGACGAATTCCTGAACATTCTGCAACGGCAGGTGCGCTAATGCCCTCGGTAAGCTCACGCGGCAGGTCCGGCCGCCGCATGAAGGCCGACATCAACGTGGTGCCGTACATCGACGTGATGCTGGTGCTGCTGGTCATCTTCATGGTGACCGCGCCCCTGATCACGCCCGGGCTGATCCAGCTGCCTTCGGTCGGCGCGGCATCGGACGTGCCCGTGAAACCGCTGGAAGTCCAGATTTCGGAAGACGGCAAGATCGCCCTGCGCATGCGCGAACCCGGCGCCACGATGCAGGACATCGCCCGCCCCGAGCTGGTGGCGCAAGTGCGCTCGCGCATTACCGCGGAAACGCCGGTGGTCATCGCCGCCGACGGCAAGGTGCCCTATGAGACGGTCGTGAAGGTGATGGACGAACTGCGCACCAACGGCATCACCCGCCTGGGCCTGCTGGTGGACCAGTCCGCCGCCGGCGCTTCCCAGCCCGCATCCGCGAAAAAACGCTAACGCGACGCCTTCCGCCGGCTTGCCCGGCATGCAACGCCCATGACGCCACCCATAATTCGACACCGCAGCGGCCCGCCGGCCCCCCCGCCCAACAACGACAACCGGAATGCGCTCATTCTGGCCGTGGCGGTGCATTTGCTGCTGCTGGTCGCCTTGATCTTTGGCGTGAGCTGGCGCACGGAGGCCCCGGGCCCCGTCGAGGTTCAGCTCTGGGCCGACGGCAATTCGCCTGTCGCCCCGCCGCCCACGCCCCAGCCCGAACAGCCCAAGCCGGCCCCCAAGCCCGAGCCCAAGCCCGAGCCTGAAAAGGCGCCCGAGCCGCCGCCTCCGCCCCCTCCTCCGCCCAAGCCTGAACCCGAGGTTCAGCCCAAGACGGAGGAAGTGGATCCCGAGATCGCGATCCAGGAAGCCAAGAAGAAGCGCGAACAGGAAGAGAAGGCACGCCAGGCCGCTGAAGCGGCCAAGGAAAAGGCGCGCCTGGAAGAAGAGCGCAAGCAGGCCGAATTGAAGGAAAAGAAGCGCCTGGAGCAGGAACGCCAGGCTGCCGAGAAGGCGGCTGCCGAGAAAGCCGCGGCTGACAAGGCCGCCGCCGACAAGGCTGCGGCAGAGAAAGCCGCTGCCGACAAGGCCGCCGCCGAAAAGAAGGCCAAGGACGACGCTGCCAAGAAGGCCGCCGCGGAAAAGGCTGCTGCCGACAAGGCGGCCGCCGAGAAAGCGGCTGCCGATAAGGCCGCGGCTGAAAAGGCCGCCGCCGAGAAGGCTGCCGCCGCCAAGAAGGCGGCCGCGGACAAGGCCTTGAAGGATGCGTTCCGCAACGATGCACTGGGCGCCGCCGGCATCCCCGGCGGCACGGCTGACCGCAACCAGGCAGGCGGCGGACGCGACAACGGCTATGCCGCCAAGGTGCGCGCGTGCATTCTTCCGGGCGTGGCTTATCAGCCGCCGCCCCGCAGCGGCTCCGGGAATCCGACCGCACAATACCGGGTACAGTTAGGTACTGACGGGAAGGTTAACGGCGTTTCGCTGACCGAATCCTCTGGCAATCCGGCGTTCGACCGTGCGGTCGAGACCGGTATCCGCCGCTGCAACCCCTTCCCGAAGCCCTCCACGGGCAGCTACGAAAAGTTCATTGACGTAGTGCACAAAATGTATGATTGACAGGAGATTGATGAATATGACTCCCGCTTATAGCCGACGAGGCTCCCTCCTCGCTCTCTGGCGATCGTATGGACTCGGCTTGCTGATGCTTACGCTGGCCTGCCTGATGGCAATGAAACCGGTCCATGCCCAGTTGCGCGTTGATATTTCCGGTACTGGCGCAACCCAGTACCCCGTAGCCATCGCCGATTTCGCGGTGGACGACACCCACGGCCGCGCCCTGGCTGAAGTGATCCGCGCCGACCTGACCCGCACGGGCCAGTTCCGCCTGATCAACGCCGCCGGCTCCGGCCTGAACGTCGACTCGCCCATCGCCCACGACGACTGGCGCGGCAAAGGCGCCGACTTCCTGGCTTATGGCAGCATCACCCGTGGCGCCGATGGCCGCTACGACGTGCGCTACCGCCTGGCCGACACGGTCAAGAAGGGGCAATTGGACGGCGTGGCTTTCTCGGGCACCGAGCAGGAACTGCGCCGCGTGGCCCACCAGATCGCCGACCGCATCTACGAGAAGATCACCGGCGTTCGCGGCGTGTTCTCGACCCGTATCGCGTACGTGCTGAAGAAGGGCGCCACCTACGAACTGCAAGTGGCCGATGCTGACGGGCAGAACCCGCAAGTGGCCCTGCGTTCGCGCGAGCCCATCATCTCGCCGTCCTGGTCGCCCGATGGCGCCAAGCTGGCCTACGTGAGCTTCGAGTCCGGCAAGCCGGTCGTCTACGTGCACACCCTGGCCACCAGCGCCCGCGTGCCTGTCGCCAACTTCAAGGGCAACAACAGCGCTCCCGCCTGGTCGCCTGACGGCTCCAAGCTGGCCGTGGCGTTGACGCGTGACGGTTTGTCGCAAATTTACATCGTTGGCGCGTCCGACGGGTCCAATCCCAGCCGAGTTACGCGTTCTCCCGGGATTGACACCGAACCGACCTTTACGCCAGACGGTGCTTCCATTATCTTTACGAGTGACCGCAGCGGCGGGCCGCAAATCTATCAGACCGGCTCGACAGGTGGCGAAGCACGCCGCCTCACGTTTAATGGTGGTTACAACATATCACCCCGAATTTCCCCCGATGGATCGACGCTGCTGTACGTTGCAAGACGCGACGGCGCGTTTCGAATCGCGTCGTTGAACCTGTCCTCAGGCTCCGAATCCTTGATCACTGATGGTCGTGACGATCAGTCGCCAAGTTTCGCGCCGAATGGCATGCAAGTCCTTTACGCCGCCATCCAAAATGGACGTAGCGTACTTGCGGGTGTTTCGAGCGATGGCCGCGTACGGCAGACGCTTTCGGTACTGAACGGGGAAATACGTGAACCGACTTGGGGCCCATTTACCCGATAACACGTGTGACTCTCTTTGCAAAGGAACTATCATGAAGTCGCGCATTGCCAAAAGCCTAACCATCGCCGCTCTGGCTGCCACCCTGGCAGCTTGCAGCTCCGTCCCTCTCGACGATAAAGCGGGTCAGGGCGGAGGCGCAGGCCAAGGATCAGCTGGTTCAGGCCAGATCCTTGATCCCTTTAACCCCCAAAGCATCCTGGCGCAACAGCGCTCGGTGTACTTTGATTTCGACAGCTACACCGTGTCGGACCAGTACCGCGGCTTGGTCGAAACCCACGCCCGCTACCTGGCTTCGCACCAGCAGCAGAAGGTCAAGATCGAAGGCAACACCGACGAACGCGGCGGTGCTGAGTACAACCTGGCCCTGGGCCAGCGTCGTGCAGACGCCGTGCGTCGCATGATGACCCTGCTGGGCGTCAGCGACAACCAGATCGAAACCATCAGCTTCGGCAAAGAAAAGCCGAAGTCGACGGGTACGTCGGAAGCCGACTTTGCTGAAAACCGCCGCGCCGATATCAACTATCTGCGTTAAGATTTTCGTATAGTCCAAGAGCCCTACCACGCGTCGGGACGGTCAGCCGGCCGTCCCGACGTTTGTTTTTATACCCGGGAATATTCATGCGCGATAACGTTCTGTCCCTGCGTCCTCTGATTGTGGCCACTGGCCTGGTGCTTGCGGCCCTGACGGCGCCCGCTCACGCTTTTTCCGATGATGAAGCCCGTAAGGCCATCCTGGATTTGCGCCAGCAGGTTCAGCAGCAGAACGAGCAAAGCCAACGCGCCAAGCTGCAATTGGCCGACCAGATTCAATCCCTGCAGCAGGAAGTGGCGCAGTTGCGCGACCAGCTGGAACTGGTGTCGCGCCAGCAGCCCAGCGCCAAGCCGGGCGCGCCCAGCGGCACGAATCCCCCGGGCACCGCCGCAGGCGACCCGCAAGAGCAAGCCGCCTATGACGGCGCGATGGATCTGTTCCGCAAGGGCCAGTACAAGGACGCCGCCGAATCGCTGGCCGCCTTCACTTCGCTCTACCCGAACAGCCAGTTGGCCCCCAGCGCGCAGTTCTACCTGGGCAGCAGCCGCTACGGCATGAAGGACTTCAAGGGCGCCATCGAGCAACTGACCAGCATGGTTCAGAAGTCGCCCGAGAACGCCCGGGCGCCGGACGCCCTGCTGATCATCGCCGGCGGCCAGATCGAACTGAACAACCGCGCCGGCGCCAAAGCGTCGCTGCAGCGCATTGTTCGCGACTATCCGAACGCCCCGGCGGCGGCCACCGCCAAGAGCCGCCTGCAACTGCTGCAGTAATGCTCCCCGCCGCAAGCGCGGTCAGCGCCTACCGGCACATCCTGCGCCGCCGCGCAGGGCTACTCGCCCTGCTGCTGGCGGCGATTTTCATGGCGCTGCTGGTCGACTTCACGGTAGGCCCGTCGGGCCTGCACTGGGGCGACCTGTGGCGCACCTTGAGCGCCCCCGCCTCCGCCGACCCCACCTACCGCGTGATCGTGTGGGACATCCGGCTGCCTTCCGCCCTGATGGCGGCCCTGGTGGGCATGGCCCTGGGCCTGGCCGGCGCCGAAATGCAGACCATCCTGAATAATCCGCTGGCCAGCCCGTTTACGCTGGGCGTATCGTCCGCCGCCGCGTTTGGCGCGTCGCTGGCCATCGTCCTGCAACTGGGGCTGCCGGGCGTGCCCAGCGGCTGGCTGATCGCCGGCAACGCGTTCCTGTTTGCCTTGGTGGCGGCCTTGCTGCTGGATGCAGTAGCCCGGTGGAGCGGCATGAATACGTCGGGCGTCGTGCTGTTCGGCATCGCCATGGTGTTCACTTTCAATGCCCTGGTGTCGCTGGTGCAGTTCCTGGCCAGCGCCGAAGCGCTGCAAAACCTGGTGTTCTGGACGATGGGCAGCCTGGCCCGGTCCAACTGGACGACGACGGGCGTCGTGGCGCTGGCCGTGGCGATCGCCTTGCCGCTGGCGATGCGCCAATCCTGGAAGCTGACGGCGCTGCGGCTGGGCGAAGACCGCGCCGCCAGCTTCGGCGTGGACGTGCGCCGGGTGCGCGTGGCGGCGCTGGCGCGCGTCAGCCTGCTGTCGGCGCTGGCCGTGGCGTTTGTCGGCACCATCGGATTCATCGGGCTGGTGGCGCCGCACATCGCACGCCGGCTGTTCGGCGAGGATCACCGCTTCTATCTGCCCGGCAGCGCTCTCGTCGGCGCGCTGATCCTGTCGCTGGCTTCCGTCGTTTCAAAGAACCTGCTGCCCGGCGTGGTGGTGCCCGTAGGCATCGTGACAGCGCTGGTCGGCATCCCCTTTTTCGTGGCGGTGGTGTTGCGCCGGCAATTGCCATGACGCGCGACGCCGCGTTGGACATCCACGGGCTGACCGCCGGCTATGGCCGCGGCGACGTGCTGCACGCGCTGACGGTGCCGGCGCTTGCCCCGGGCCACGTGACCGCCCTGCTGGGCCCGAACGGCAGCGGAAAATCCACCTTGCTGAAAGCGCTGGCCGGACTGGTCCGCACGCGGCAAGGCAGCGTCTTGCTGAACGGCCAGGACATGACCCGCCTGGGCGTGGGCGAACGCGCCCGGCATATGGTCTATCTGCCGCAGAGCCTGCCCGCCGCCGTACACCTGCGGGTGTTCGAATCGGTGCTGGTCGCGGCCAAGGCGACGCAGGACGCGCTGGCGCCGCCTGTTGCCATGGCGGACATCGAGCGCCTGCTGGACCGGCTGGGCATCGCGCATCTGGCGTTGCATTACCTGGACGCCCTGTCCGGCGGGCAAAAGCAACTGGTAGGGCTGGCGCAAGCGCTGATCCGGCATCCGCGCGTGCTGCTGCTGGACGAGCCCCTGTCCGCCCTGGACCTGAACTACCAGTTCCATGTGATGCGGCTGCTGAAACAGGAAACGCAAGAGCACGGACTGATCAGCATCATCGTGCTGCATGACCTGAACGTGGCGTTGCAGCACGCCGACCGCGCCGTGATGATCTCTAGCGGCCGGCTGCACGCCGAGGGTGCGCCCGCGGACGTGATCACGCCCGCGTCGTTGGCCGCCGTGTATGGCGTGCAGGGCCGGGTGGAAGCCTGCTCGCGCGGCTTGCGGCAGGTACTGATCGACGGGCTGGACGAACACCCGCGCTGACCGCGCCCATGCGTCGGAGGCGGGTCGTTCGGGCGGGGGGATTCAGGCGCGCAGGGCGACGTCCACGACCGGCGCGCCGGTCATGTCCGCCAATTGCCGGGGCGTCAGGTTGAATACGGCGTGCGGATGGCCCGCGGCCGCCCACAGGCTGTCGTAATTGAACAGATCGGCATCCAGCAGCATGACCGGTTTGACGGCATGGCCGATGGGGCAGACGCCCCCGATCGCGTAACCCGTGTTGTCGCGCACGAACTTGGCATCGGCCTTGGCCAGCGCCCCCACCTGCTCGGCCACCTTGGCCTCGTCCACGCGGTTGGCGCCGCTAGCGATGACCAGCACCGGCGCGTCATCGGAGGCCCGCCGGAAGATGATCGACTTGGCGATCTGCGCCACCTCGCAGCCCAGGCCCGCCGCCGCTTCCGCCGAGGTCTTACCCGACTGAGGCAGGACGACGACGGGCTTGTCGTGGCCGATCTCCAGCAGAAGACGGGCCACGCGTTGGGCGGATTCGGGCAAAGCGGCGAGGGACTCGGGGGACATCGTGACGGACTCCTTGAAAGACTGCGAACGAGTTTATCAGCGGCCGCCGGCGATGGCGTGCCGCGGCGACGGGCTAGAATGCGGACCTGGCTTTCCCCTTCCTGCCCTCCATGCGTTCCGAACCCGCCCTACCCCTGCAAACCGCGTTGATCGGCGGCTACGCCATGTCCTACACCGAGTACGGCAGCGGCACGCCGCTGGTGCTCGTGCATGGTTCGCTGTCGGACTGCCGCTACTGGAAGTCGCAGATGGCCCCGCTGGGCAAGTCGTTCCGGGTGCTGGCGGTTTGCCTGCGCCGCTATTGGCCGGAAACGTGGGACGGCGAAGGCGACGGCTTTTCGATCGAGCAGCATGCCAGCGACGTGCTGGAATTCATCGACACCGTCGCCGGCGGCCCCGCCCACTTGGTGGGCCATTCCCGCGGCGGGCGCGTGGCGCTGGAAGCCGCGCTGCGCCAGCCCGACGCGCTGCGCAGCCTGACCTTGGCCGATCCCGGCCTGCCGCTGCCCGGCGGCGACGATTCGCGCGGCGGCTTTCGCCAGCGCGCCTTGGCGCTGATCCGCCAGGGCGACGTCGAGGAAGGCTTGGCGCTGTTTGTGGACACGGTGACGGGGCCGGACACCTGGCAACGCATGGTGCCGTGGTTCAAGGAGATGGTGCGCGACAACGTCGGCACCCTTTTCGGCCAGGCGGAAGAAAAGCCCGAAGCCCTGACGCCCCAGCAGATCGGCACCCTGAAACTGCCGACGCTCCTGATCGGCGGCGCGCTGAGCCCCGCTCCCTATCCCGCCGTGCTGGACGCCCTGTCGCAATGGGTGCCACACGCGCACCGCGTAACGGTCGTCGGGTCGTCGCACGGCATGAACCTGGGTAACCCGCGCGCGTTCAACGGCGCCATCGAAGCATTCATCGGCGGCTAAGCCCCGCCCCGATCACGGTTCCACCGACGGCGTGTGCTTTAAGCGCCGCAGGACGAACGTAGAGCGGCTGTGGCGCACGCCCCGCAGCTTGTACAGCCGCTTGCGCAGGAATTCCTCGTAGCCCTCGGTGCCCGCGACGGCCACCTTGATCAGATAGTCGTATTCGCCCGTGACCAGAAAGGCTTCCACCACTTCCGGCAGCCGGGTGATCTCTTCGCCGAAGCGGGCCAGCGACTCGTCGTCGTGGTGTTCCAGCGTTACCTCGATCATGACGGTATCCGGCAACCCCAGCGCCTTCTGGTTCAGCAAGGCCGCATAGCCCTCGATGACGCCGGCCTCTTCCAGCGCCTTGACCCGGTTCCAGCAAGGCGTGGGCGACAGGCCCACCTGCTCGGCAAGCTTCAGATTGGTCAGCCGGCCGTCGGCGCGCAGCGCACGCAGAATCTTGCGGTCGGTTTCGTCGATTTTCGGGGTAGCGGACATGGTTGGCGGATCGATAAAGAGAATATCCCTGTAGAAGCGAATTCTACAAGATAGATATTCCCCAAAACTCGTGAATTCGGCGTGAATCAGGAAACCTATTTTGTTTCCTTGGCCGTAGACTTTCCAGCAAGACGGGCCCTACCCCGCCCGTCGGATTTCGGCGCATGCACCGCGGCACAACCCGGCGTGCGCGCCGGCAGTTCCAACGCAGCAACCCGTGCGCCGATCCGCGCGGCTGGAAACCATGTCTCACGCAGCAGCAGTACCCGCAAGATCCGGTCTGGGCCTGTCCGGCACCGCCATGCTCCTGACCGCCCCGGCGTTATTCGCATCGAATATGGTCGCCGCCCGCTGGGCGCACGACGCCAGCCTTCCCCCTGTTTTCCTTGCCTTCGGCCGCTGGCTGCTGGCCTTGCTGATCTTGCTGCCGCTCGTGGCGCCTGCCCTGCGCGCGCACCGCCGCGCCTTGTGGCGCGGTTTACCCGCCCTGCTGCCGCTGGCGGTGCTGGGCATGGGCGTGGCGGTGGCGCCGCAATACATCGGCGCGCAGACCACCAGCGCCACCAACATCGCGCTGATCTTTTCGTGCAGCCCCATCCTGGTGGCCTTGCTGGAAGCGCTGATCTGGCGCAAGCCGCTGTCCGCGCTGCGGGCGGCCGGTTTGGGCCTGGCGCTGGGCGGCGTGCTGGTGGTGCTGTCGCGCGGCGATCTCCAGGCGCTGACCCGGTTGGCGTTCGGCCAGGGCGACCTGTGGGTGCTGCTGGCCGCGACGGGCTGGGCGTTCTATACCGTCTTGCAGAAACGCCTGACCCTGCCCGCCGTACCGGACAGCGCCCGGCTGGCCACGATGATGCTGGGCGGCGTCTTGGCGCTGGCGCCGTTTGCCGGCATCGAAGCCGCGGCAGGCGCCACGCCGCCGTGGACGGATCCGCGCCTGGCGGCCGTGCTGCTGTTCCTGGCGGTGGTGCCCAGCCTGGGCGCCTATTACGTGTATGGCCGGCTGATCAGCCAGGCCGGACCCGCCACGGCGGGGCTGTCCATGTTCCTGGTGCCGGTGTATGCCGCATTGCTGGCGTGGCCCTTGCTGGGCGAGACCCCGCAACTGTTCCACGCCTACGGCTTCGTGATGATTTTGATGGGCGTGAAGATGGCGTCTTCGCGCATGCGGGCGGGGGCAGCCACCGTGGCCGCCCCGGCCTGAACCTCGCGGCAGGGAGTCAGCGGCCCGCGCCTTGGGCCGCGATGACTTCCTGCGCCACTTGGCGCGGCGCTTCGGCGTAGTGCTTGAACTCCATCGTGTAGGTCGCGCGCCCCTGCGTCAGCGAGCGCAACGACGTCGAATAGCCGAACATTTCGGCCAGCGGCACTTCGGCGCGCACGACCTTGCCGCCGCCACCCGCGATGTCTTCCATGCCCTGCACCATGCCGCGCCGTGACGACAGGTCGCCCATCACGTTGCCGGTGAAGTCTTCGGGTGTCTCGACTTCGACCTGCATCATCGGTTCAAGCAAGACGGGATCGGCGCGGCGCATGCCCTCCTTGAACGCCATCGAACCCGCCATCTTGAAGGCGTTTTCGTTGGAGTCCACGTCGTGGTAAGAGCCGAAGAACAGGGTCGCCTTCACGTCTACCACCGGATAACCCGCCAGCACGCCGGCATTCAGCGATTCGCGGATGCCCTTGTCGACCGCCGGGATGAATTCGCGCGGCACCACGCCACCCTTGATGGCATCGACGAACTCGTAGCCCTTGCCCGGTTCTTGCGGTTCCAGCTTCAGCACCACGTGGCCATACTGGCCCCGCCCGCCCGATTGTTTGACGAACTTGCCTTCGACCTCGTTGCAGGCCTTGCGGATGGTCTCGCGGTAGGCCACTTGCGGCTTGCCGACGGTGGCTTCGACGTTGAACTCGCGCTTCATGCGGTCGACCAGGATTTCCAGGTGCAGCTCGCCCATGCCCGAGATGATGGTCTGTCCCGATTCCTCGTCGGTGCGTACGCGGAAGGACGGATCTTCCTGCGCCAGGCGATTCAGCGCGATGCCCATCTTTTCCTGGTCGGCCTTGGTCTTGGGTTCCACCGCCTGGGAAATAACGGGTTCGGGGAAGACCATGCGTTCAAGGATGATGACGTGCGCCGGGTCCGATAGCGTGTCGCCGGTGGTGACGTCCTTGATGCCGACCGCCGCGGCAATGTCGCCGGCGTAGACCTCGGTGATCTCGCGCCGCTCGTTGGCGTGCATCTGCAGGATGCGGCCCAGCCGTTCCTTCTTGCCCTTGATCGGGTTGAAGACCGAATCGCCCGACTTCACCACGCCGGAGTAGACGCGGAAGAACACCAGTTGCCCGACGAAGGGGTCCGTCATGATCTTGAAGGCCAGCGCCGAGAACGGCTCGTTGTCGGCCGGATGGCGTTCGATTTCGCGGTCGCGCTCGTCGTGCCCCTTGATGGCGGGCACGTCCAGCGGCGACGGCATGTAGTCGATGACTGCGTCCAGCATCGCCTGCACGCCCTTGTTCTTGAAGGCGCTGCCGCACAGCATGGGCACGATCTCGTTGGCGACGGTGCGGATGCGCAAGCCCAGCTTGATTTCGTCTTCCGTCAGGGTCTCGCCCGACAGGTACTTTTCAAGCAGGGTTTCGTTGGCCTCGGCGGCCTTTTCCACCATCTTGTCGTGCCACTTCTGCGCCTCGTCCTGCAAGGACGCGGGGATGTCTTCGTACTGGAATTTCACGCCCTGGCTGGCGTCGTCCCAGATGATGGCTTTCATCTTGACCAGGTCGATCACGCCTTCGAAATGGTCTTCAGCACCGACGGGCAACTGGATGGGCACGGCGTCGCCCTTCAGGCGTTCAGCGATCTGGCGCTGCACGCGCAGGAAGTCTGCGCCCACGCGGTCCATCTTGTTGACGAACGCCAGGCGCGGCACCTTGTACTTGTTGGCTTGGCGCCAGACGGTTTCGGACTGCGGCTGCACGCCGCCGACCGCGTCATAGACCATGACGGCGCCGTCCAGCACGCGCATCGACCGTTCGACTTCAATGGTGAAGTCCACGTGCCCGGGCGTGTCGATGATGTTGATGCGGTGTTCGGGGTAGTTGCCCGCCATGCCTTTCCAGAAGGCGGTGGTGGCGGCCGACGTGATGGTGATGCCGCGTTCCTGCTCTTGCTCCATCCAGTCCATCACGGCGGCGCCGTCATGGACTTCGCCGATCTTGTGGGTGATGCCGGTATAGAAGAGGATGCGCTCGGTGGTCGTCGTTTTGCCCGCGTCGATATGGGCGCTGATGCCGATATTGCGGTAAAGCTCGATACGCGTCTTGCGAGTCATGGCCTCTTCCTTGCAGTGAACCACTTGTGCACATACGGCAAGCCCGACCGGGCGCTGCCGCGGCGGGCGCCATGCCGCGTGAGGTACTGGGGGAATGCGTAACCGCGCCCGCGCTGATGCGTAAATATTACGCGCCGCGCGGCAAGATACAAGAACCAATCGGTGGCGGTTCCGGCCTGCCCGGCAGATTGGCCCCGTAAGGCCCTGTTTTCCTTGAAAAGAGGCGCCAGGAAAAAGATATTCATGGCTGCAATAGGAAAAATTAGTCCGCCGGCACAAGACAAAAAAAGCCCCTCGTTACGGAGGGGCTTTGCGGCGCATGCACCGGCGTAGTGCCGGGCGGGACGGCGCTTACTTCTTTTCTTCCTTGACGCGATACACCAGCACGGCGGTGCTGGCCAGCGACAGCACCTTGGCGGTGACGCTGCCCAGCAGCAGGCGCGACAGGCCGCTGCGGCCGTGGCTGCCGATGAAGATCAGGTCGCAACCGGCGTCGGTGGCGGCCTGAACGATGCCGTCAGCCACATTGAAGTTGGACACGGCGCGCGATTCGGACTTGACGCCGGCGGTGTCGGCGCGGTCGGTAATCTGTTTCAGGTACTTGTCGGCTTGCTCGGCCGAGGCCTTTTCGTAGTCTTCGTCGGTGATGGCATAGGCCGCAGCCATGCCGTCAAAACCGATCGTGGCCGCAAAGGGCTGCGTCACGTAAAGGGCGACGACTTCGGCGCCGACCGAACGTGCGAAGGAAATGCCCGCGTTGGCGGCTTGGGCCGACAGCGGCGAACCGTCGGTGGGAATCAGGATCTTCTTGAACATCTTGCCTGCTCCTGTTTGAGAGGAATCTTTATGCTACCGGAAAGCCGCCAGGTTCACATCAAGGGAACCGGGCGGGCTTGATACGCGTCAAGCGCCGGGTCAGCCCAGTTGCTGGGCGGCGGCGAACAGATTGGTGCAGCGGGTGCCCGTACGGCAGTAGGCCAGCACGGGGCCCGGCAGGGTCTTGAGCAATTCGGCGAAGCGCACGACGTCGGACACGGTCATGGCGCTGCCCACGACGGGCTGGTATTCGACTGCCAGGCCGGCTGCGGCGGCGGCCTTGGACACATCGGCAGCGGTGGGCTGGTCAGGGCCGCCTTCGAAGTCGGGGCGGTTGATGATCACGCTCTTGTAGCCGGCGGCGGCGACATCGGCCATGTCGTCGGGACCCAGTTGAGGCGCGACGGCAAAGTTTTCGGTCAGGGGTTTGATGGGTGCGGACATGGCGGTTCCTTCAGATAGACAGCTGCATATTATTGATTGTAGGAGCCGTTTTGCGCGAAGAGTTTTTCCAATTCTGTCCAGACGCCGCGGTCGTCCGCGATCGAGACCGAGAAGCGCAGCATGGTCGAGGGCGCCTGGGACGGTGAAAACAGCGTGCCCGGAGCCAGCAGCATGCCCCGGTCGGCGGCTTCGCGCGCCAGCACTTCCGTGTCGCGCCCGCAATCGGCCCAGACGAACATGCCCGCGTTGGGTTCGTGCGGCACCGTCAACCCCAGCTTCAACAGCCCTTTCAGGCACCGCTGGCGCGCGTCGTCCACCCTGGCGCGCACCCGCTCGATGTGGCGCCGGTACTGCCCTTCCATCAGCACGCGGTGGACCACGCGTTCGCCTAGTTCGGGCGACGTCAGCCCGGCCAGCATTTTCAGGTCTGCCAGCTTTTGCAGGATGTCGGGGTTGGCGGCCACATAACCCACGCGCAGGCTGGCGGCCAGCATCTTGGAGTAGCCGCTGACCAGGATCACGCGGTTCAGCCTGTCCAGCACCGCCAGCTTCATGGCGCCGCCGGGATGCAGTTCACCGTAGGTGTCGTCTTCGACCACCATGAAATCGTGGCGCTCGGCGATGCGCAGGATGTCGTAGGCCACGCCGGCGGACAGCGTGTGGCCGGTGGGATTGTGCACGGCGCTGTTGATGATGAAGAGCTTGGGCTTGTGCTCGGCCGCCATGCGTTCCAGCATGGCGATGTCCGGGCCGTCGGGCCCGCGCGGCACGCCGATCAGCCGCGCGCCAAATGCGGCCAGGCGGCCGAAGATGACGAACCAGGCGGGGTCTTCGACCAGCACGGTGTCACCCGGTTTGACCAGGTGGCGCGCGATCAGGTCCAGGCCGTGCGTCACGCCGTTGGTGGTCAACAGATTCAGTTCCGGATGCGCCGGCACGCCGTCGTTCTGCAGCGACGCGGCGATCTGCTGGCGCAAGGGCGCAAAGCCCTGCGGATGGCCGTAGCTGACGAGGTTGGCGCGCACCGAACGGCCCACTGCGCGCACGGCGCTGGCCACCATGTCCGGGTCGAGCCATTCGGCCGGCAGCAGGCCGGCTCCGCCCGGCATGCCCGGCGCGTTGGTTTCACGGAACATGCTGCGCAGCAGCCAGGCGATGTCCACGCGGGCGGGCGGCGCCAGCGTGGTGGCGGGCGCGGTGGCCACGGCCGCCAGCGGGCCGCTGCGTGCGCGGACGAAAAACCCCGCGCCGCGGCGCGACTGCACCAGGCCACGCGCCACCAGCCGGTCATACGCTTCGACGACCGTGAAGCGGCTGACGCCCGACTGTTCGGCCATCTTGCGGATGGAGGGCAGCCGGGTACCGGGCCGCAGGCCCTGTTCGTCGATGCGGCGGGCCAGGCCATCGGCCAGCTGGGTCACCAGGGAGGCGTCGGCCTGGCGCACGGGCTGCCAGGGCATGGAAGGCGCGGAGGCGGAAGGGGCAGCAACTGTCATGGGGATTCGACCAGGCCAGTGATTAAAGTGATATGCCTAAGTGTACCGGTACTGTACCGATAACTATGCGTAGAGTGACAGCAATACGAAAAGCCCGCAACTGCGGGCTTTACCCGCCCCCAAAACTTCATCACCGTCATACTTTCCCCGGCAGGTGTCATGACCCGATCCACGCTGTATCCGTCCCCCCAGGCGGCGTCCCTCGCTCCCCCCTCCGTCTGGGAGGGCTATGGCTACGGCTTCCTGGGTGTACTGGTCTTTTCCCTGACGCTGCCGATGACGCGGCTGGCCGTCTCGGAACTGGCCCCGCTGCTGGTCGGGCTGGGGCGGGCCCTGGTGGCGGCGGTGCCGGCGATCGCGCTGCTGTGGCTGACGCGCAGCCGGCGGCCGAACCGCCAGGAATGGCCCGGCGTCATCCTGGCCGCGCTTGGCATCGTGGTGGGCTGGCCACTGGCCTCCACGCTGGCGATGCAAAGCGTGTCGTCCTCGCACGGCGCGGTGTTCAACGGCTTGCTGCCGCTGTCGACGGCGGCGTTTGCGGCGCTGCGTAGCGGTGAACGCCCATCGGCCTCGTTCTGGGGCTGGGCGGTGGTGGGCGCCGCGCTGGTCACGACCTTTGCCTTGCGCCAGGGCCACGGCACGCTGTCCACAGGCGACCTATGGCTGCTGGTGGCGGTGGTGCTGGGCGGCATGGGCTATGCGGAAGGCGCTCGCGCTGCGCGCACGCTGGGCGGCTCGCGCACTATCTGCTGGGCGCTGGCGATCAGTGCGCCAGTCGTGGTGGCGCCGGTCGGCTGGATGGCCGCACAGGCGCACTGGCCCAGCTCCACGGTCGTTTCCGCCTGCGCCTACCTGGCGTTCGGTTCGATGTTCCTGGGGTTCTTCGCCTGGTACCGCGGCCTGGCCGTGGGCGGCATCGCCCGCGTGGGACAAGTGCAATTGCTGCAGCCCTTCCTGACGGTCGTGGCGGCGGCAGCGTTTTTTGGCGAAGCCGTGGAGCCGTCGACCTTCGTGTTCGCCGCTGCCGTGATCGCCGTTATCGCCGGCGGACGCCGTGCCATTATCAGGACCAAAAAATGAATCTGCTCCCTACCAACTGGGCCGACGTGCCCTTGGCTTCCGCCTCGCTGCTGGGCCCGCTGGCGCTGTTCGCGCTGGTCAGCTCGATCACGCCGGGACCCAATAACGTCATGCTGGCGTCGTCCGGCCTGAACTTCGGCTTCCGCCGCAGCATGCCGCATCTGCTGGGCGTCAACCTGGGCTTCACGCTGATGATCTTCCTGGTGGGCATCGGGCTGGGCTCGGTGTTCCAGCAAGTGCCCGAGCTGTACACGGTGCTGAAGTACGCCGGCGCCGCGTACCTGCTTTACCTGGCCTGGAAGATCGCCAATTCGGGCGGCATGGAAGACGGCGACGCGCGCGGCAAGCCCTTCACGTTCCTGCAGGCCGCAGCGTTCCAGTGGGTCAACCCCAAGGCCTGGGTGATGGCCGTAGGCGTGGTGGCGACCTACACGCCGCAGAACGGCTTCTTCGCCAACCTGGTGATTGCCACGCTGGTCTGCGGCATCGTCAACCTGCCCAGCATTGGCGTCTGGGTGACCTTTGGCACCGCGCTGCGCCGGGTGCTGCACAAGCCCTGGGCGGTGCGCGCCTTCAATGTGAGCATGGCGCTGCTGCTGGTGGCGTCCTTGTACCCGGTGGCGCTGGAAATGCTGCACTGACGCCTCCGGGTCAGGCCAGCAGGCCGACCACGACGGCGGGGGTGACCAGCACATTGAACAAGCCCGCCATCACCATCACCAGGCCCGCGACGGCGCCCTCTTCGGCCGCCAGTTCGCGGGCCTTTGCCGTTCCGGCGCCATGCGCGCCCATGCCGAACAGCGCACCACGCGCCAGCGCCGAACGCAATGGCAGCCAGCGCCGCATCAGTTGGCCGATGGCCGCGCCGAACACGCCGGTCACGATCACGAACACCGCGGTCAGGTCCGGCACGCCGCCCACGTGGGAAGACACCGCCACCGCGAAGGGCGTGGCGACCGAACGCGGCAGCAGGCTCAGCCGCAGGTCCGGCGGCAGGTCGAGCAGGCTGCCCAGCATCCAGGCGCTGACGCCGGCGATCAGGCTGCCCACCGCCACCCCGGCCACCAGCACCGGCCAATAGCGCCGGATCAGCACGCGCTGCTCATACAGCGGCAAGGCGAAGGCCACGATGACCGGCCCCAGCATCGCCATCAGCCAATGCGAGCCGGACATGTAGTCCCGATACCCGGTGTGCAGGACGATCGCCAAGGCCAGCAGCAACGCAGGCGCCACGACCAGGGTCGATGTCCACCAGTACGCATGGCGGCGGTAGAACAGGCGCGCACAGACGTAGGCCGCGACCGTGGCCGCCGGCCAGAAGACCTGGTTGAATTCAAGCGGCATGACGATTCATCCAGCGATAGCAGAGCTCGATGGTCAGCGCGGTGCCGGCCATGACCAGCGCTGTGCCCAGCAAGATGACGACCAGCAGCTTCACGCCCAGCATCCCCAGGAACTCGCGGTGGTCCAGTAGCGACATGACCGCGGGCACGAAGAACAGCAGCATTTCGCCCAGCAGCCAGCTCGCGCCGCGATGGACGTTGCGCACGCGCAGCCGCCGCGTCGCCAGCAACGCCAGCACCAGCGCCATGCCGATCACGCCACCCGGCACAGGCAGGCCCAAGGCATTGGCCAGGACTTGGCCCAGCACGGAGAACAGGACGATCAGGGCGATTTGCAGCAAGCGGCTGCGGCGCAGCGCAAGGCGCAAGACGAGGGCGGTACGAGGACTAGGGCGAGACATCAGACGGGTTCCAGCGACAAGCTGATGTTTTACGCCTGCGTGCCCCATAGATAAAATGAATTTGAAGAATCCAACTTATTCCATATAGGCATATCTATGGACCTGCGCCCCTTGCGCGCCTTGGTGGAAGTCGTCCGCCAAGGCGGCTTTTCCCAGGCCGCCAAAACCATCTACGCCACGCAACCCACGGTCAGCAAGGCCGTGCGCCAGATGGAAGACGAGCTTGGCCTGCCGTTGCTGGACCGCCAGGCGCAGCCCGTCCGGCTGACGGAGGCGGGCGAGATCGTCTACCGGCGCGCCGTGGCAATGTTGGCCGAACGCGACGACCTGTACGCCGAACTGGACGACTTGAAGGGTCTGAAGCGCGGCGTACTGCGCCTGGGATTGCCGCCGCTGGGCAGCAGTTCGCTGTTTGCGCCGATGTTTGCCCGCTTTCGCAGCCGCTATCCGCAGATCGAGATCAGCCTGGTGGAGCACGGCAGCCGCCGGCTGGAGGAAATGGTGATGGCCGGGGAAATCGAGCTGGCGGCGTCGCTGCAACCCGTGCCCGACAACGTGGAATGGCAGCCTGTGGCGCGTGAGCCGCTGATGGCGTTGTTGCCCGCCGACCACCCGTTCGCGCATGCCGAGTCGGTGGGACTGGCCGATCTGCGCGAGTCGCCGTTCATCCTGTTCGAGACCGGCTTCGCCCTGAACCGCATCCTCCATGACGCCTGCCAGCGCGCGGGCTTTACCCCGGCCATCGCGGCCCGAAGCGGCCAGATCGATTTCATCGTGGCGCTGGTAGCCGCCGGACTGGGCGTGGCCTTCCTGCCGCGGCTCAAGGCGCGTGACGCCCTGCCCGCAGGCGTGTGCCGCGTACCACTGCGCGACCCCGGCACCGATTGGGAAATGGTGCTGGTCTGGCGGCGCGGCGGCTACCTGTCGCATGCCGCGCAGGCGTGGCTGGCGCTCACGCGGGAGGAGCATCCCGGAGTATCCTGATGCCGGAACCCAATCGGCCCGACAGGGTCATAGTTTTCATGCCCGCCTTGCCCCGACTCTCCGCCCGCCGGCTTTTCGTCGCCGCCCTGCTTGCCGCCGCCAGCGTAGTGGGCTGCTCGCAGCTGGACTCCTGGCAACGCCAGACGATCTTCTCGCCCCAATCCGAACCGCAGACCTGGTGGCGCGAACCCGCCGCCGGCACCGAGGTCTACGACCTGGCGCTGGCCAATGGCGACAAGGTGCGCGCCTGGTACTGGCAAAGCCCCAAGGCGGGCGCGCCCACGGTGCTGTATCTGCATGGCGCGCGCTGGAACCTGAACGGCAGCGCCTTCCGCATCGACGGCTGGACGCGTATGGGTTATTCGGTGCTGGCCATCGACTACCGCGGATTCGGCGCCTCGACCCCGCGCCTGCCGTCCGAAGAAAGCGCGCTGGAAGACGCGATGGCCGGGCTGAAGGAACTGGCCCGGCTGCAGCCCGACCCCGCGCGCCGCTTTGTCTACGGGCATAGCCTGGGCGGCGCCATCGCCATCGACTTGGCCGCGCGCCCCGAACAGCCGGAATTTGCGGGCTTGATCGTGGAATCCAGCTTCACCAGCATCGGCGCCATGCTGGGCACCCTGCGTTGGGGCAAGGTGCCGGGCGCCGGGCTGCTGGTCACTCAGCCCTTCGATTCGGTGGACAAGCTGGCCCGCATGCACACGCCCATGCTGTTCATGCACGGCACGGCCGACCGCGTGGTGCCGCACACGATGAGCGACGAATTGTTCGCCGCCGCGCGCAACGTGGCGCCGGACCTGAAGCGGCTGGTGAAGATCGAAGGCGCCTCGCACTCGGGCGCCTTCCGCAGCGGTCCGCAGTACGACGCCGCGGTCAAGACCTTCATGCAGGACGCCACCCGGGCCTACACGCGCAAAGCCGGCTGACGCCCACCCGCCCTACGCCGCCCCGCCCCTTGCGCGGGGCGTTTTCTTGCCCGCGCCTTTCACGCCGACCCGCCGGGAAAACCCGATCTCGGGAAATTCCCAACTAAAAATATCTATTAAATATATTTAACGAATATTAGACTTTGCTCCTGCTCGCCGCTCCGCCATTGAAGCGACGGCATCTTGAGGAGAAGCCAGTTGAACAACGTGCGTTGGCAGGGCGTATTTCCTGCCGTCACCAGTAAATTCCATGCCGACGAAACCCTCGACTTCGAAGCGATGCGCAAGCATTTCAGCTTCCTGATCGACAACGGGGTCCACGGCCTGGTCACCTGCGGCTCGCTGGGCGAAGCCAGCACCCTGACGCTGGAAGAAAAGCTCGAGGTCACGCGGTGCGCGGTGGAAGTCAGCGCCGGTCGCATCCCGGTGCTGGCCAACGTGTCGGAAACCAGCACCCGCGAAGCGCTGCGCTTCATCAAGGCCGCCGTCGACATCGGCGTGGACGGCTTCATGCTGATGCCGTCGCTGATCTACGTGGCGGACGCGCGCGAAGCGATGCAGAGCATCCGCACCATGGCGGAAGCGGCGCAAAAACCCTGCATGATCTACAACAACCCGGTCGCCTACCGCGTGGACCTGAAGACCGAGCACATGGTCGAACTGGCCGACTGCCCGTGGCTGGTAGCCATCAAGGAAAGCAGCGACGACGTGCGCCGCCTGACCGACCTGCGCAATGCGCTGGGCACGCGCTACCAGCTGTTCATCGGCGTGGACGACCTGTCGTTCGAGGCGCTGGCGTTGGGTGCGGACGGGCTGCTGGCCGGCCTCGTTACCACCTTCCCGCGCGAAACCGTGGCGCTGTACGACCTGATGAAGGCCGGCAAGTGGCAAGAGGCGCTGGCACTCTACCAATGGTTCACGCCGCTGTTGCACCTGGATGTGTCCACCAAGCTGGTGCAGAACATCAAGCTGGCCGAAACCCTGGCCGGCGTGGGCAACGAGCATGTGCGCCGCCCGCGCCTGCCGCTGGTCGGCGCCGAGCGCGAACGTTGCACGGCCATCATCCAGGCCTCGCTGGCCAAGCGCCCCAAGCAATACCAGTCGACGTAAGCGCCCCTTCCCGGACGCAGCACCCCGCAGCACGAACCCTCCGCCGCGCGGCAAGACCGCCGTGCGCGGAGGGGCCTGTCCCCAAGCACGCCTATCGGACAACATGCAAAGCGACATCATCCTTCAGACCCGGGGCCTGACCAAGGAATTCCGCGGCTTCGTGGCGGTCAACAACGTCGACCTGAGCGTGCGGCGCGGCGCCATCCACGCGCTGATCGGCCCCAATGGCGCGGGCAAGACCACCTTCTTCAACTTGCTGACCAAGTTCCACATCCCGACGCGCGGCGAGATCCTGTACGACGGCGTGGACATCACGCAGGAACGCCCCGCGCAGACCGCGCGTCGCGGCATCGTGCGTTCATTCCAGATATCCGCCGTGTTCCCGCAGCTGTCGGTGCGCGAGAACGTGCGCGTGGCCCTGCAGCGCAAGCTGGGCGTGGACTATTGCTTCTGGCGGTCGGAGCGCACGCTGGAAAGCCTGCACCACCGCGTCGAGGAACTGCTGGACCAGGTCGGCCTGCGCACCCATCTGGACGTGGCGGCGGGCGACCTGCCCTACGGCCGCAAACGCACCCTGGAAATCGCGACCACGCTGGCGCTGGAGCCCGAACTGCTGCTGCTGGACGAACCCACGCAGGGCATGGGCCACGAAGACGTGGACCGGGTCAAGCACCTGATCAAACAGGTATCCGCCGGCCGCACGATCCTGATGGTCGAACACAACATGAAAGTGGTGGCGGACATCTCCGACACCATCACCGTTTTGCAGCGGGGCGAGATCCTGGCGGAAGGTCCCTACGCGGCCGTGTCGGAAAACCCCGCGGTGCGCGAAGCCTACATGGGAGCCGAAGATGAGTGAAACCCAGGCCGGCGCATCCGCGAACCTGCTGGAAATCCGCAACCTGCACGCGTGGTACGGCGAATCGCACATCCTGCATGGCATCGACCTGGACGTGAAGCCGGGCGAATGCGTGACGCTGCTGGGCCGCAACGGCGCGGGCCGCAGTTCGACACTGAAATCCATCCTGGGCCTGGTGGGCCGCCGCAGCGGCTCCATCAAGGTCCAGGGACAGGAAACGGTGGGCATGCCCACTCACAAGATCGCGCGCCGCGGCATCGGCTATTGCCCCGAAGAGCGCGGCATCTATGCGTCCTTGAGCGCCGAGGAAAACCTCATGCTGCTGCCCTCGGTCGGGCCGGGCGGCATGTCGGTGGAAGAGATCTACACGATGTTTCCCAACCTGAAAGAGCGCGCGCACAGCCCCGGCACGCGGCTGTCAGGCGGCGAGCAGCAGATGCTGGCGATGGCGCGCATCCTGCGCACCGGCGCCCGCCTGCTGCTGCTGGACGAAATCACCGAAGGCCTGGCCCCTGTCATCGTGCAGTCGCTGGGCCGCGTGATCCGGCAGTTGAAAGAGCGCGGCTATACCACCGTGCTGGTCGAGCAGAACTTCCGCTTCGCCCAGCACCTGGCCGACCGCCACTACGTCATCGAGCACGGCCAGGTGGTGGCCGTGATCGACCGCGCCGAGGTCCAGCAGTCGCAGGACAGGCTGAACGCGTTGCTCGGCATTTGATGTCCCCGCTGTATTCCTTCCGACCGCAGTCCCCCTTCCTACACGGAGCGTAGTCAGATGAAATTGAATCGAATCGCAGCAGCGCTGCTTACCCTGGGCGCGGCCGGCGCGGTCCATGCGCAGGCCAAGATCAGCGACGATGTCGTCAAGGTCGGCGTGCTGACCGACCTGTCCGGCGTGTATTCCGACCTGGCCGGCAATGGCTCCGTGATCGCGGCCCGCCTGGCCGCCGAAGAGATGGGCAACAAGGTGCTGGGCAAGCCCGTGGAAGTGGTGGCCGCCGACCACCAGAACAAGCCCGACGTGGCCGCCAACCTGGCGCGCGAATGGTTCGACCAGGGCAAGGTCGACATGATCACCGACTTCCCCACCGCGTCCACCGCGCTGGCCGTGATGGAGATCGCCAAGCAGAAGAACCGCGTGACGATGCCGTCGGCCGGGCTGTCCACCGCCATCCTGGGCGAGAAGTGCTCGCCGCTGAATGCGCAATGGACCACCAACACCTACGCGCTGGCGGCCGGCACGGCGCGCGCGCTGGTCCAGGAAGGCAAGAAGACCTGGTACTTCATCACCGCCGACTATACCTTCGGCCACTCGCTGGAAAAGGACGCGACCGAGGTCATCAAGGAAAACGGCGGCACCGTCGTGGGCGTGTCGCGCCACCCCTTCCCGGGCAATGACTTCTCGTCCTTCCTGCTGAAGGCGCAAGCCTCGAAGGCGGACGTGATCGCGCTGGCCAACGCCGGCAACGACACCGTCAACGCCGTCAAGCAAGCCAACGAATTCGGCATCAACAAGAAGCAGATCGTGGCGCCGCTGCTGACGTACATCTCGGACGTGCACAGCATGGGCCTGCCCAAGGCGCAGGGCATGTACCTGACCGAGGCGTTCTATTGGGACTACGACGACGCCTCGCGCGCCTGGGCCAAGAAGTTCTTCGAGAAAGCCAAGAAGATGCCGACGGCCTCGCAGGCCGGGGTGTATTCCGCCACCTTGTCCTACCTGAAGGCGATCGAAGCCGCGGGCACGGACGACGCGCCCACCGTGATGGCCAAGCTGCGCGAGATGACCATCAACGACGCCGTGATCCGCAACGGGAAACTGCGCGCGGACGGCGCCCTGGTGCACGACATGCTGCTGTTGCAGGTGAAGACGCCGGCGCAATCCAAGGCCCCGTGGGACTACTACAACGTGAAATCGGTACTCAAGGGCGAAGACGTTTTCCCCAAGCCCCAAGCCGCCTGCCCGTTGAACAAGGCGTAACGCCACCCACGCCGCCCGCCGCCCATCATGTTCGACATCTCCCTTCCCGCCCTGCTCGCCCAACTGCTGGTGGGGCTGATCAACGGCTGCTTCTACGCCATCCTGAGCATGGGCCTGGCCATCATTTTCGGCCTGCTCAACATCGTCAACTTCACGCATGGCGCCCAGTTCATGATGGCGGCGTTCCTGGCGTGGATCGGCTTCACGCAGCTGCCGCAGCTGCTGGGGCCCGGCGTGCAGATCAACTTCTGGGCCGCGCTGATCCTGGCGCCGCTACTCGTGGGTGCGGTCGGCGTCGTGATCGAGAAGACGCTGCTTAAACGGCTGTATCACCTGGACCACCTGTACGGGTTGCTGCTGACGTTCGGCATCGCGCTGATGATGGAAGGCGGGTTCCGCTACTTCTACGGCATCTCGGGGGTGGGCTACGAGCCGCCCGAGATCCTGCAGGGCGGGTTTGACCTGGGTTTCATGTTCCTGCCGGCGTACCGGGGTTTCGTGGTGGTGGCGTCGCTGACGCTGTGCATCGCGACCTGGTACCTGTTCGAACGCACCCGGCTGGGCGCGATGCTGCGCGCCGGCACGGAAAACCCGAAGCTGCTGCAGGCCTTCGGCGTGAACGTGCCGGTGATGATCACGCTGACCTACGGGTTCGGCGTGGCGCTGGCGGGTGTGGCCGGCGTGCTGGCGGCGCCCGTCATGCAGATCAATCCGCTGATGGGCTCGAACCTGCTGAACATCGTGTTCGCCGTGGTGGTGATCGGCGGGCTGGGCTCCATCATGGGCGCCATCGTCACCGGCCTGGCGCTGGGCCTGCTGGAGGGCCTGACCAAAGTGTTCTATCCCGAAGCGTCCACCGTGGTCGTGTTCATCGTGATGGCCATCGTGTTGCTGATGCGCCCGGCCGGCCTGTTCGGCAAGGAGAAATAAGGTGCCGCGCATTCCCCTTTCGATCCGCATCCTGGCGTTGCTCCTTGTGCCCGCGCTGCTGGTGCCCTTCTTTCCCCAGGTCGTCTACCCCGTGTTCGTGATGAAGGTGCTGTGCTTTGCGCTGTTTGCGCTGGCGTTCAACCTGCTGACGGGTTTCACCGGCCTGGTGTCGTTCGGCCACGCGGCGTTCTTCGGCTGGGCCGGATACGCCGCCGGCGAAATGATGATCCTGTTCGGCGCGCGCGGCCTGCCGCCCGAAATCGCCATGCTTTGCGGCGTGGCCATGGCCGCCGCCATCGGCTATGCGATCGGCTGGTTGGCCATCCGGCGCACCGGCATCTATTTCGCGATGATCACGCTGGCGCTGTCGCAGGTGGCGTACTTCATGGCGGTGCAGGTAGGCTGGACGCGGGGCGAGGACGGCATGCAGGGCATCCCCCGCGGCAAGTTCCTGGGCCTGGTGGACCTGAGCGTGGACACGAACATGTATTACTTCGCGCTGGGGGTGTTCGTGCTGGGCTTCCTGTTCGTCTACCGGGTGATCCATTCGCCCTTTGGCCAGGTGCTCAAGACCATCCGGGACAACGCGCCGCGCGCCATTTCGCTAGGTTACGATACGGATCGGTGCAAGCTGCTGGCCTTTGTGCTGTCGGCATCGGTCGCCGGCCTGGCCGGTTCGCTCAAGGCGCTGGTACTTCAACTGGTGGCGCTGAACGACGTGTCGCTGGCCACCTCCACCGAAGTGTTGCTGATGACGCTCCTGGGCGGCATCGGCACGGTGTGGGGCCCCGTGGTCGGCGCGACGCTGGTTGTGAGCTTGCAGAATTACCTTGCCACCCTGGGCGACGTGGTCACGATCGTCATCGGGCTGATTTTCGTGTTGTGCGTGTCGTTCTTCCGACGCGGGTTCGTCGGCGAATGGCTGGCCTACACGCAGTGGCGCAAAACGAAGGAAAACAATAATTGATGGCAGGAGCAGAACCCAAGCGACGCGCCGCGGACGTCGCCTACGACCAGATCGAGAGCATGATCGCCACGCTGCAGTTGCAGCCTGGCAGCGCGGTCGTGGAAGCGGATCTGGTGGAAAAGACCGGCCTGGGGCGCACGCCGCTGCGCGAGGCGCTGCTGCGCATGGTGGCGGCCGGGCTGATCCGCCAGGAGCCCCGGCGGGGCCTGCGCGTGTCGATGATCCAGCTGGCAGACCACATGGACCTGATCCAGACCCGCCGCGCGCTGGAGCAATTGATCGCCGCCAGCGCGGCGCGGCGCGCCACGCCCGCGCAACGCACCCAGATCGTGGACTGCGCGGCGCAGATGATCCGCGCCTCGGAAGGCGGCAACCTGGATGAATACATGCATGCCGACCAGTTGCTGGACTACGTCTGCCACGAGGCCTGCCGCAATGCGTCTGCCGTGAATGCCGTGGAACCGCTGATCATCCAGTGCCGGCGCTTCTGGTACGCCTATCAGCACGAAGGCGATATCGCCGAAGGCGCCCGCCGCCACATGCTGATGGCGCAGGGCATTGCCACGGGCAACGAATCCGCCGCCATCAAGGGCGCGGATTCGCTGATGGACTACCTGGAGATGTTCACGCGCAAGGTCATTGACGCGTAGCGGCCGGGACCGCAACCGGGGGCACGGCGCCCGCCTTGCCCCGGTTCAGCCATTGCATGACGCGCGGGCGCGACCGGTCGTAGGCCAGGTTGTACAGGAACGCGTAGGGCAGATAGAACAGCACCAGGGCGATATCCAGCACGAAGGCTTCCCACAGGCTGATGCTGAGCCACCAGGCCGCCAGCGGGATCACGATCAGGATCAGGCCCAGTTCGAACCCGAAGGCGTGCACGATGCGCACGCGCAGGTTGCGGGTCCAGCCGAAGCGGTTCTCGACGCGGTCGAAACCGGCGTTGTAGATCATGTTCCAGACCAGCGCGATCCAAGCGATGACCGCGGTGAGCACCCCCATTTCAAACAGGGATTTGCCCATGGCCCAGGCGGCAGCGGGCGCGCACAGGCCGATGGCGAGGATTTCGAACAGAAAAGCGTGGAAGAAACGTTCTTTAAGGGTTTTAGTGGCTTGCGTCATGACCCACCTGAGGTCGGTTGCTACAGAATGGAGACGATTTTCGACGATATTTCCGGTACGATAAAGATCATATCCATCGGAAAAACCGATATCCCATCCCACTGCCCATGCGCCACTCCCTAGAATCCCTGGCGGCGTTCGCCCAGGTCGCCTCGGAAGGCTCGTTTTCCGCCGCCGCCCGAAAATTGGGCAAAAGCCAGTCCACCATCAGCGAGACCATCGCCAACCTGGAGGTGGACCTGAACGTTGCCCTGTTCGACCGCAGCCAACGCCAGCCCGCACTGACCGAGGCTGGCCAGGTGCTGCTGGGCCAGGCCTTGCAGGTGCTGGCCGCGAATGACCGCTTCAACCGCAGCGCCAGCCAGCTGGCCGAAGGGCTGGAGCCCCGCCTGACGGTTGTGCTGTCGGACACGTTCCAGTCCGAGACCTTCGAAAACATGCTCAGCCAGATCGACCAGCGCTACCCGGCGCTGCGCTTCGAATGCCTGATCGCGGAATACGAGGACGTGGTGGCGCTGGTACAGCAAGGCCGCGCGCATGTGGGGCTGATGGCGGCGCAAGACACCTACCCGCCCGACGTGGCGCACGCGACGCTGACCGAGCTTTCCGAAATCGTCCTATGCGTGGGGCGCAACCATCCGCTGGCGGGCCGTAAGCGGGTCACGGGCGACGAGCTCAAAGCCGAACGCGAATTGCGCCTGAGCACCTACGAGCTGGACGACAAGGACGCCGCGCCGCCGCACTCGACCTGGTCGGCGCCGGGCTATCTGATGCTGCTGGAAATGGCCAGCCTGGGATTCGGGTGGGCCGAGCTACCGCGCTGGATGATCCAGCGCTTCGGACGCGATCAATTGGTGGAACTGAACGCGCCCGGCTGGCCGCGCCATATCCGGGTCGACGTCGTATGGTCCACGCGGCGTGCGCTGGGCCCCGCGGGCGCGTGGTTGCTGGAAAGCCTGACGCGCGAATAAGCCGCGCCAGGATGGGGCATCAGCGAGCCACTGCCGGCAAGCGCGCGATGCGCACGCCGTTGGCGCGCATCCAGTCGCCCAGCTTGGCACTGGCCAATACATCGAATTCGGCGCGCCGCTGGCGAGACATCGGACTGCCTTCCTTGCAATCCATGGCGGGGTGGCACATGAGCAGGTCGCCGTCATGCGCATTGAACAGCCAGTTCTGCAACAGGTCCGCATAGCGCCGCTTGCCGCCGTCGAACCCGTACACGCCCAGCAGCCGGCGGTTGGTGCGCAGCCCATCGCGGCGGGCCTGGCGAGCCAGCGCCGCCGCACCCAGGGCACCGATGATGCGTGCCTTGATCGACTCCTTCAACGGTATGCCGCACAGCGCGCCGGGCGCCGTCTGCCGCAGCCAAGGCCGGTGGTCGCCGTAGCGGCGTTTCAATTGCGCCAGCACCTGTTCACGGATGCCGGGCAGCTGATGCACATGCTGATGGCCATCCACATAATCGGGCGCGCGTCCGAACGCGGCTTCGAAGGCATCGAATTGGCGGGTCAGTTGCGCATCGATCCAGGCGCGGTCCAGCCGGCCAGCGTAGGCGCGCAAGATCAGCGCGCCAAGCGAGGGCATCGGTTCGGCATCCACGCCAAGCGATTCGGAAAAATTCACATGGAGGCCGACGTCCACGTCATGCACGGCCAGGCGGCGGGCGTTCGACACAAACGTGGGCCCCAGCGACAGGCAGCTGACAGCACTGACGCGGCCCATGGCGGCCAGCGCGATCATGCCTTCATCGATGTCGGCATTCATGCCAAAATCGTCACCGCAGACGACGATACGTTTGCTCATTGCGTCACCTCGAATTTCCATTTCACCACGACTTCCATGCGTGCCTTGCTCCAACAGATCAGCCTTTTCGTCGCCGTCGGCTGCGCTGCCGCCGCGACCCACTGGGCCGTTGCCGTGGGCTGCGTCGAGGGGTTCGGCCTGCCGCCACTGGCGGCCAACCTGGTCGGTTGGCTGATCGCCTTCGTGGTTTCGTTCTCCGGACACTACCGGCTTACCTTCCGACATTCCCGCACACCCTGGACCGTAGCAGCCCGTCGTTTCTTCTTGATTTCAGCCATTGGTTTCGTGATCAACGAATCCGCCTACGCGTTGTTGCTGCACATCACCACCCTTCCCTACGACCTGCTGCTTGCCTTGATCCTGATCGGACTGGCGTTCGCCACCTTCGCCGCTAGCCGGCTTTGGGCGTTCCGCCACAAGCCCGCTGTCTGAAAGCCTCGTTCACGTCCACCCGCCACATCACGTACTTCACGCTGCGGGCCGCGGGCTCCAGGCCGCGCAACGGCGCGTACACCGGCCCGTCCGAGTTCGTGCCCCACACCCAATAGCGGGAGCCGTCGGGCGCCGCGCAAAGCCGGGCGCTGAACTCGGCGGAACCAATCAGCAGTTCCTTGCCCCGAGCGGGATCGAACGTTGCCGCGTCATAAAGTTCCTTGCGCCAGTTGTCGCGCACCGGCACGTCCTGGTCCAGCCAGTCGTCCACGACCCACATGGGGTGCGGGGCGCGGGCGTACAGCGCCAGGTCGAACGGATAGGTATGCAGGGCGACGAACGTGTCGGCTGGCCCCGCCTGCGCCCGGACCACCTCGGCCATCGGCGCGGCGTTGCCCCGCACGTTGTTGGCCGCCACTCCCACCGCCACCACGCAGATGCCGGCGGCGACAGCCGCGCTCGTGCGCACCAACCGCGGCGACACCGGGTCGCCGGGTTCGCGCCACGCGCCAAGAATCACTTCGGCCAACAGGAACGCCAACGGCGCCAGCGCGGGCAGCACATAGCCGACCAGCTTGGACTGCGGCAACGAAAAGAACACCAGCACCACGGCGAACCAGACCAGCGCCAGGCGGCGCAGATCACGCGCGTGCCCTTCCTGCCAGAACGTGCGCCGCATGATGCCGCCGGCCCACAAGAACCAGGGCAGGCTCAGACCTGCCACGACGGGCAGGAAGAACCAGAACGGCTGCGCGTTGTTAAAGCCACTGGCCGCAAAGCGCTGGAAGTGCTGGTACACGAAGAAGTAATCGTAGAAGCCCGGGAACCGCAGCTGCATCAGCACGAACCACGGCACGGCAACGACTGCGAAGACCAACAGCGCCGGCAGCCACAGCAACGCGGCCAGGCCGCGCCAGCGTCGGCGCCATGCAAACCAGATCAGCAAGATCGCGCCGGGCAGCACCAGGCCGATCAGCCCCTTGGCCAGCACCGCCAATCCGGCCAGCGCCGAGGCGGCCAAAGACATCCCGCGATAAGGCTGGCCGCGCTCGGCGCGCAGCACCGTGTCCACCGAGGCCAGCACGCACAGGGAGATCATGCCGGCCACCAGCATGTCCAGGTTCGCGAACTGCGCGCCGCCGTAGAAAAACGGAATGGTCGACAGGATCAGCACGGTCAACGCGGCCGCAGCGCCGTCGCGGTAGCGACGCACAAAATAGTAGAGCCCCGCGGCAGATCCCCATGCCGCCAGCCACGACGGCAAGCGCGCCGCCCAGGGATGCACGCCGAACGCCGAAAACGACAGCTCCGCCAGCCAGTAATAAAGCGGCGGCTTGTGGAAGTACGGCATGCCGTCCAGCAAGGGCACGGCGTGCGATCCGCTGCGCAGCATGTCCCACGCCACCCCCGCGTAGCGGCCTTCGTCAGGCAGGGTCAAGGGGCGGATCCAAGCCAGCAACGCCAGCCACAGGCCAACGGCCAGCAACAGTCGCCCCGCCCGCGGGTTCCATTCGGAACGCGCGGGGGACAGGGTGCCGCTGGCCATGGTCAGCCCGTCGCCTTACCTGCGCGAGCGGCCTTGCCCTGGCGCCGGCGCACGACGTATAGCGGCCGGCCCTTCACCTCGTCGAAGATGCGGGCGACATACTCGCCCACCACACCCAGCGAAATCAGGTTGACGCCGGCAAAGAAGAGCACGGCCGTGACGATCGTGGTCCAGCCAGAGACGGCGTTGCCCGACATCAGATATTCACCGACCAGATAGGCGGCATACGACATGGCCAGCACGGCGAAGGCCGCACCGACCAGGCTGACCAGCCGCAAGGGCCAGGTCGTGAACGCGGTCAGGCCGTCCAGCGCCAGGCGGAACAGGCGCAGGCCGCTGAATCGGCTGTCGCCGTGCAGGCGTTCGTCGGGGGTGTAGGGCAATGCCTCGCCCTTGAAGCCGACCCAGGCGTACAGTCCCTTCATGAAGCGGGTGCGTTCGGGCAAGGCGATCAGCGCGTCCACGACGCCGCGGTCCATCAAGCGGAAATCACCCGCGTGGGCGGGCACGTCCACGCCGCGCGCGCTGCTCAACAACTTGTAGAACCAGCGCGCGCCAGCGCGCTTCACCCAGGATTCGTCGGCGCGGGATTCACGCACGGCATAGACCATTTCAGCGCCCGCGGCCCACCGCGCCAGCATTTGCTCGATCAAGGCCGGCGGATGCTGCAGATCGGCATCCAGACAGATCACGGCGTTGCCCGTCGCCGCTTCCAGGCCTGCGCTCAGCGCGGCTTCCTTGCCGAAATTGCGCGACAGCTGCACGTAGCGGAATCCTTCGTGCTGCGTCCATTCGGCCATCAGCGCTTCGGTGCCGTCCGTGCTGCCGTCGTCGGCCACGATGATTTCCCAGCTGGTGCACAAGGCGGACAGCCGGCTGCGCAGCAAGGGCAGGAGGATGCGCAGGTTCTCGGCCTCGTTCAGGCAGGGAATGACGCACGTCACGCAAGTGTCATACGGCACGGCCGCCACCTTGGAAGACCAGAGCGACTCCAAGGGATACGCTTTAGTCAACACTTGCTGCGGGATCGGATCGGACCGGAATTGGATGTGCATATGACGCTTTCGCTCGTAATACAGGACGCTATGGCAAGCAGTATGCGCAGGGCCTCGTCGAATTTTCATGAAATACGGCGCCGCCTTCTGCCGGCCAGAACACGAGTGAATTCTAGGGATCCAAGCCGCGAAAACTATGAAGTCACGTGCAAGCCTCGTTAACCTGTGTCCCCAATTTGTGAAACCTCGTAAAGCGGCCGGTGGCGCGAGGCCGGTAAAATGCGCCGGCTTTTCTCGTTTTCACAGGTTGTCATGCAATACCGAGTCCGCCCTATGCTGGCCAGCGACGTGGACGGCATTTTGGATGCCCAGACCCTAGCCTACCCCGACTTTCTGCTGGAAAGCGCGGAGTTCTTTCTCAATCGCCTGGCGCTTGCGCCCGCCTATTGCTGGGTGGCGCGGGCGAATGCCGACGACACCCTGCTGGGCTATCTGATTTCGTACCCCTGGGACGCCGGCCTGCCGCCAGCCCTGGATGTGGCGCTGGCCGCGCTGCCGCCGCAAGCCGATCACTGGTTTCTGCACGACTGCGCCGTGGTGCCGTCGGCGCAGGGCTTGCGCGTGGGCCAGACGCTGTTGCGCACCGCTGCCGGCGGCGCCATGGAAAACGGCCTGCGCCGCGCCAGTCTGGTGTCGCTGGAAACCGCAGTGGGCTATTGGCTGCGCCATGGCTACCAGCCTGTCGGCGGCGACGGCGAACCCTTGCCTGCCGAACTGGCTGAAAAACTGGCGGGATACGGCCCCCAGGCCAGTTACATGTCGCGCGCGTTTCCGCTCTAGCCGACGCCTGGCCCCCCGGTCCCGCCTCACGGGACCGCATGCGTTGCCGCATCCCTATGCGCCGGTGCGAACACGGCCGTAATATAGGGCCACGATCCGAACGATGTGGCGGCAACGGTTCCGATAGTCTGCATTGCTGCGCCCCACCGGGGCGCGAAGGCTTTTATGATTTCGCTTTCGCCCGTTCAATCCCTGCTTGCCTGCTGCCTGGTGCTCGTCATCGGCCGGGTGCTGACGACGCGGATAGGCATCCTGTCGCGCTACAGCATCCCCGACCCGATCGTGGGCGGCCTGCTATTCGCCGTGCTGGCCTACTTGCTGTCCACCTGGGGCGGCGTGTCGGTCTCGATGGAGACCAGCATCAAGCCCACCCTGCTGCTGCTGTTCTTCGGCTGCATCGGGCTGACGGCGAACCTGAAACTGCTGGCCAAAGGCGGCCCAAGACTCATCGCCTTCCTGCTGGCGCTGATCCCCTTTCTGATCTTGCAGAACGCCGTGGGCCTGGGCATGGCCTGGCTGCTGGACATGCATCCGCTGATGGGCCTGCTGGGCGGCACGATCACGCTGGTGGGCGGACACGGCACCGGCGCAGCCTATGCCACGCGGTTTGCCGACTTCAACAATATCCAGGACGTGATGGCGCTGGCGATGACCTCGGCCACGCTGGGCCTGGTACTGGGCGGCGTAGTGGGCGGGCCCGTGGCGGAATGGATCATGCGCCGGCACAAGCTGGCCGGCAGTCTGGACCACGCCGCCAATGCGGCGCACCCCGCACCGGACCTGGCCGAAGAAGCGGAAGCGCCCGCGGCCGGCTCGTTCATCGTGTCGCTGACGGCCGCCTTCGTGTGCCTCGTCGTGGGTGGCTACCTGGCGATGCTGGTCGAGGACGCCCCCGTCAGCCTGCCCAACTTCCTGTGGTGCCTGGCCACGGGCGTGCTCATCCGCAATGCGGGCGTGCGGCTGGGCCTGAAGCTGGACGACCGCGCGACAGAAATCATCGGCACGATCTCGCTGTCGCTCTTCCTGGGCATGACGATGATGACGCTGGATCTGTCCAGCGTGGCGCGCCTGGCCGGCCCACTGGCCCTGATGCTGGCGGTGCAGACGCTGTTCTGCGCGCTGTACGCCGCGTGGGTGGTGTTCCGGATGCTCAAGCGTGACTACGAAGCCGCCATCATGTCGGCGGCCTTCTGCGGCTTCGCGCTGGGCGCGACCGCCACCGCCATCGCCAACATGCAGGCGCTGACGCGCCGCCATGGCCCCGCGCCCGAAGCCTTCATCGTGGTGCCCGTCACGGGCGCGTTCCTGGTCGACATCTTGAACGTGATCGTACTGACGTCCTTGATCTCCTTGCCATTCGTGGGAGGGATGTAAGCATGGGCCTGTCCCTACTCAAACGCCTTGCCCTCATCGGCCTGTGCCTTGCGCTGGCCGCTTGCGGCCGCGCGCCCGATACCGACGCCTTGCGAGCCGACGTCGAACGCAGCCTGGACGCCACCTACGGCCAGGGGCTGTTCCGCATCGCAGCGCTCAAGCGCATGGGTTCGGCCGCCGACAGCAGCGCGCCCGCCGGCGAAACCCGCCGCGTGGTTTATTACGACGTCGAACTGGATCTGGGCCGCGACATCGCGCTGGGCGCCTGGGACCAGCCCGGCGCGGCGTCACTGGTGACGCTGCTGGGCGCGGGCCCGCGCAGCATCAGCGGCGTGAAGTCCGGCAGCAACCAGGCGGGCGACCGCATCGTCGCGCACGCCAGCGCCATCTACCGCCAGGACGGCGACGCGTGGAAGCTTGTCACCCCGGCCGGCTTCAAAGCCGCCGAAGCGCCGTCGCTGGATACCGGCGCGCCGCCGCCCGTCACCCGGCAACTGCTGGACACGCTGGACCAGATCACCCATTCCGTCGCCTACAGCGCATCCAGCACCGCGCAGCACGTCGTGCAGCAGGAACTGGAGCGGTCGGTGTCGCGCATCAACGGCCGGCTGGCCCGGATGCAGCAGGGCTACCCGCTGGCGGGCGGCCCCGACCGCGGCGAGTACGTGGCCTTTGCGCGCGCGCTCACCGCCGTCGGACGTGCCCAGCAGATCCGCGTGACGCCGCTGATCACCGGTGGCGGCGCCGAGAACATCGCGTTGCTGCGCAGCGGCGATGCCGTGGTGGGCCTGGCGCAGGCCGACACCGCGCGCATGGCGTACGAAGGCCGTGGCCCGTTCGCGGCGCAAGGCCCCTTCGTCGCCCTGCGCGCCCTGGGCAGCCTGTACCCCGAACTGGTCCACATCGTGGTGCGCGACGACCCGGCGTTGCGCGGCGTACGCGACCTGAAGGGCAAGACGATCGCGCTGGGGCCGGAAGGCTCCGCCGTGCGTGCGACGCTCGAAGCCGTGCTGGCGGCGCACGGCTTGCAGGCGGGCCGGGACTACACGGTCGTGGACACGCCGTTTGCGGCATCCCTGCCCGCTTTGAACGCCGGCAACGTGGATGCCGCCGCGCAGGTGATCGGCGTGCCCGCCACGCCGCTGCGCGACGCGCTGACCCAGGCCCGGCTGAAGCTGCTGCCGCTGGACCCGGCCGCCGTCAAGACGCTTGCCGCCAATGAAAGCGAACTGATGCCGCTGGAAATCGCGGCCGGCACCTACCCCAACCAGCCCGACCCGATTCCCACCATCGGGACTGCAGCGCTGCTGCTCACCACCGCCGACCTGACGAGGGACGAGGCGCTGGTGGTCGTGCGCGCCGTCTACCAGACGGGCCAGGACCTGCTGGCCGCGGGTTCGCCCCAAGGCGCCCAGGTCTCGGTCGCCAACGCCCGGCGCGGCCTGACCGTGCCGCTGCATGACGGCGCCGAAGAAGGATTGGCGCTGCTGGAGCACGCGAAACCGCGTTGATCCCGGTTGCGCTTATGATTGCGCTCCTAATCAGGAATTTCCATGAATAAATTCGATCTCCAAAAGAACCAGGCCCTGAAGCTGGCCGGCCAACTCAAGCAGTCCGCCACCCCCGACCGCTTCGGCGTGGCCTCGCAGGCGCCCGACCGCCGCGAACAGCGCAAGCTGGATCAGGCCGCCGGCCTGGTGCCGTTTCCGCTGAAGCTGTCGCAGGCGCACGCCGACAAGCTGCGCGCCCTGGCGGCTGAGCGCGGCGTGTCCACCAACGACATCGTGGCCGACGTGCTGCAGAAAGCGCTGGGCGAATAAACGCTTATGCACATCTGGGTCGATGCGGACGCGTGTCCCGTGGTCATCAAAGACATCCTGTTCCGGGCCGCGCAGCGCTGGCAGGTGCCGGTGACGCTGGTGGCCAACCAGCCGCTCTCCACGCCGCCCTCGCCCCTGATCCGCGCCGTGCAGGTACCCCGCGGCTTCGACGTGGCGGATGCGCACATCGTCGAGCGCGCGGAACCGGGCGATCTCGTCATCACCGCGGATATCCCGCTGGCGGCGGAAGTGCTGGAAAAAGGCGCCATGGCGCTGAACCCGCGCGGCGAACGCTATTCGCCGGAAACCATCCGGGAACGGCTGGCGGTGCGGGACATGATGGAAGAGTTGCGCTCAAGCGGCGTGGACACGGGCGGCCCGCCGTCGTTCAGCCAGGCCGACCGCAAGGCCTTTGCGAACCAGCTGGATACGCTGCTGGCGCGTCTCGCACGCCAGGCCGCGCCGAAAGGCTCAGAGCCACGTCAATAGAACGTGATGTAGGCCTTGTACAAGATGGAGCCGATGGCCGTGATCAGGCCCAGCCCCATCAATGCCATCCCCAGATTGCGGTCACGCAGCCCGAATCCAACCAGCATCAACGCCACGCCCGTGACGATGATGATCAACATGGTATTTGTGCTGGCATGCATGGACGTCTCCTGTTCGCATCGGCGTGCCCGGGAGGTTTCCTCCGGGGGTTCGCCGCACAACAATCATAGACATGCAAAGACCCGACGGGACGCAAGGGCCAACGGCACGGTTGCGTCTGATCAATAGAATATAGGATTAGCGCGGGGCGCACGGCATTTCGCCACGGCTTTTGCTACGCCCTTGCCTGCAGCAGAAAACAAAAAAGCCAACCGATAAAGGTTGGCTTGTTTGCTTTGCACCCGGCAACGCATCTTGCGATGCGGTTTGCTGTGCGACTTGATGACAACTTCGGCTTGTTGGATATTGGGCCTGCGCTGTCTCTCAAGGGTCTTTGGTGGGTGGTACAAGTTTCGAACTTGTGACCCCTGCCGTGTGAAGGCAGTGCTCTACCACTGAGCTAACCACCCTGAAAGAGGCGAAATAATAGCATGTTTTTTAAAACGTGCGCAAGTCGCCTCGGAAAATTATTTATGCGGCCGCGACCGGCGCATCCACCTTGCGCCACACGCATTCGCCGCCCACGGATTTATCCAGGGCCGCCAGGTAGGTTTCGTGCTCGGCGAGTTCCTCGTCGCTGGCTTTGACCACCACCAGGCCCGACGCATCGAACCGGGCCAGCACGATGCCGTCGCTGCCGGCGCCATCGTTGTCGTCCACGTCGATCAACAGCGCGTCCTGCCCGCGCGTCATGGCCAGCCAGACTTCGGCCAGCAACTGCGAGTCAAGCAATGCGCCGTGCAGCGTGCGATGAGCGTTGGAAATGCCGAAGCGGTCACACAGCGCGTCCAGCGAATTGCGCTTGCCTGGGAACAGCGACCGCGCGTGCAGCAGCGAATCGGTGACCGTCTCGCAGTATTCGGTGATCGGGCCGCGGCCCGTCTTGGCCAGTTCGGCGTTGAAGAACTTCACGTCGAACGCGGCGTTGTGCGCGATCAGTTCGGCGCCCTGGATGAACTTGACGAACTCGTCCGCCACATCGGCGAAGCGGGGCTTGTCCGACAGGAACTCCGTCGTCAGCCCGTGCACCGCCAAGGCCTCGGGGTCGCTGTCGCGGTCCGGGTTCAGGTAGATGTGCAGGTTATTGCCCGTGGACATCCGATTGACCATTTCCACGCAGCCGATCTCGACGATGCGATGCCCCTGGGCGGGGTCAAGTCCGGTGGTTTCCGTGTCAAAGATGATCTGGCGCATAACTTATTCCGACGCTGGGTTGGCCGAAGCCGGCGGCGTGTGGGCGCCCGGCGGGTGGGCCGGGGGATGCTCTGCGCTGCCGGCATGGCCGGGTTTCTGGCGCGCGGTGGCAATCAGCGTATAGGCCACCGGCACGACGAACAAGGTCAGTAGTGTACCCAGCATCAGCCCGCCGACCAGGACCCAGCCGATCTGCTGGCGGGATTCCGCGCCCGCCCCGGTGGACAGCGCCAACGGCACCGTGCCCAGCACCATGGCGCCCGTCGTCATCAGGATGGGGCGCAGCCGCAGGACGCTTGCCTCGGTGACGGCGGCGAACAGTTCGCGGCCTTCGTCGCGCAGCTGGTTGGTGAATTCCACGATCAGGATGCCGTGCTTCGTAATCAGGCCCACCAGCGTGATCAGGCCGATCTGGCTGTAGATGGACAGCGTGCCGCCCGTCAGCCACAAGGCCAGCAGCGCGCCCGTCATGGACAACGGCACCGACAGCATGATGATGAAGGGGTTGCGCCAGCTTTCGAACTGCGCGGCCAGCACCAGGTAGATGAAGGCCAGCGCCATGCCGAAGACCAGATAGATGCTGCCCGACGAATCCCGGAATTCGCGCGACTGGCCGTCCAGGTCGGTCACGATGGTGTTGGGCAGCACGTCGCGCGCAACCTGGTGCATGTGGGTCAGGACTTCGCCCAGGGCATAGCCGGGCGCCACGGCGGCGTCGATCTTCACCGCGCGCAGGCGGTTGAAGTGGTTCAGCGACTGCGGCGACACGCCTTCGTGCACGCCCAGCAGGTTATCCAGCTGAACCATGCTGCCGTCGCGCGCCCGCACGTAGATGCCCGAGATGTCGGTGGGGTTGGCGCGGTCGCGCGGCGTCACCTGCACGATCACGTCGTACTGCTCGCCCTCGTCCTTGTAGCGGGTGACCTGGCGCCCGCCCAGCATCGATTCCAGCGTGCGGCCCACGGTATCCACGTTGGCGCCCACGTCGGCCATCTTGTCGCGGTCCACGCGCACCCGCAGTTCCGGGGTGTTCAAGCGCAGGTCGGTGTCCAGGTTGAGCAGGCCGGGATACTTGCGCAGTTCGGTCAGGAACACTTCCGTCAGCCGCGCCAGCTCCGCGTAGGACGCCTGGCTCATGATGATGAACTCCACCGGCTTGGAGCGCGCGGACTGGCCCAGCGACGGCGGGTTGGTCGGAAAGGCGCGCACGCCCGGCAGGGACGAGAACTGCGGCTGCAGTTGCTGGGTGATGGCCTGCTGCTTGCGGCTGCGTTCCTCCCAGGGCTTCAAGCGCAGGATGGCGGTGCCGTCCGTCACGGTCGGAAAGCCCACCGTGACCTGGCTGCCGCTGGCCTCGGGGATCTCGGAATAGAACTTCTCGATGCCGAGCATGCTGTCCAGCGTGTAGTTCAGCGTGGCGCCTTCCGGCGAGCTGACGATGCCGAACACCACGCCTCGGTCTTCGATAGGGGCCAGTTCGCTCTTGACCACTTTGAACAGGACGCCGCTGCCGGCCGCCACGGCCAGGCCGATAACCACCACCAGCCAGCGGTGGCGCAGGGATGCGCCCAGCAGGCGGCGGTAGCCGTTGCTCATGCCGTTCAGCCAGCCTTCGATCAGGTTGTACCAGCGGCTGTGGCTGCTTTCGTGGCGCAGCAGCACCGAGCACATCATGGGCGTCAGCGTCAGCGCGACAAAGCCCGAGACGAGCACCGCGCCGGCCAGCGCCAGCGCGAATTCGATGAACAACCGCCCGGTGCGGCCCGTGGCGAAGGCCAGCGGCGCATACACGGTGACCAGCGTCATGGTCATGGCGACCACCGCGAACCCGATTTCCTTCGACCCGCGCAGCGCGGCTTCCTTGCGCGGCATGCCCTCTTCGATGTGGCGGTAGATGTTCTCCAACACCACGATGGCGTCGTCCACCACCAGGCCGATGGCCAGCACCATCGCCAGCAAGGTCAGCGTATTGATGGAAAAGCCGAAGAGGTACATCAGCGCGCAGGCGCCCACCAGCGACACGGGGATGGTGACGATGGGGATAATGCTGGCGCGCAGGTTGCGCAGGAAGAAGAAGATCACCAGCACCACCAGGACGATGGCTTCGCCGATGGTGTGGAAGACGGAATCGATGGAGCGTTCGATGAACACCGACGAGTCGTACGCGATGTTCAGCTTCATGCCTGCGGGCAGGGTCTCGTTCAAGCGCTCGACTTCCAGGCGCGCGGCCTTGGACAGCTCGAGCGGGTTGGCGGTGGATTGCCGCGTCACGCCGATGTTGATCGCCGGCTTGCCGTTAAAGCGCGACAGCACGCGGTCGCTGGCGGCCGCGATCTCGACCTTGGACACGTCGCGCAGGCGGACCGGATAGCCCTTCACGTTGGCCACGATCACGTCTTCGAACTGGGCGGGCGTCTGCAGGTCGGTGGACGACACCACCGAGAACTCGCGGGCGCGCGATTCGATGCGGCCGGCCGGGATCTCGACGTTCTGGCTGCGTAGCGCGGCCTCGACCTCCTGCACGGTCAGGCCGTAGGCGGCCAGCTTGTCGCGGTCGACGTAGATGCGCATGGACGGCAGGCGTTCGCCGAAGACGCGGACTTCCGCCGCCCCCGGCAGCACCGACAGCCGGGTCTTGATATAGCGGTTGATGTAGTCGGAGGTCTGGATCGCCGAGTACGTGCCGGACTCCACCGCGATGTAGATGATGGGCTGGGAGTCGGCCTCGACCTTGCCGATGATGGGCTCGTCGATCTCGTCGGGCAGGAAGCGCCGGGCGCGCGACACCTTGTCCCGCACTTCGGCCGCGGCCGCGTCCGGGTTGCGGGAAAGGTTGAACTTGATGTTGATCAGGCTGCGTTCGGAACGGCTGCGCGAGGTCATCACGTCCACGCCTTCGATGCCGGCCAGTTGGTCTTCCAGCGGCTTGGTCACCTGCGACTCGATCACTTCCGGCGAGGCGCCCTTGTAGGTGGTGTCCACCGACACGATGGGCTCGTCGATCTTGGGGTATTCGCGCACCGTCAGGCGCGAATACGAGATCAGGCCGATCAGCACGATGATCAGCGACAGGACCGACGCAAACACCGGCCGCTTGATGCAGGTTTCCGAGATACGCATTGCGCTATCGCCAAGAAAGAAGAAGGGCCGGCATCACGAGCCGCCGCCCACGACATCCACGGTGGCGCCGTCGGTCACGCGCTGCATGCCCGCCACCACCAGCTTGTCGCCCGCCGCCACGCCCGTCAGGATTTCGACGCGACCCTCGCGGCGTTCGCCGATGGTCACTTCGCGCCGCTCCGCGCGGCCGTCCTTGATCCGGTAAACGTACTGCGTTTCGCCCGAGGGCGACAATGCGGCTTCCGGGGCCACCAGGGCCTTGTCCTGATTGAACAGCAGTTGCACGCGGGCGAACATGCCCGGCCGCAGCACCGCGTCCTTGTTGGCAACGGTGGCGCGCAGCAGGATGGACCGGCCGCCCGCATCCACCAGCGGGCTGACGGCGTAGACCAGTCCCTGGCGTTCCTGGCCCGGCAGCGCATCCAGCCGCAGCGTCAACTGCTGGCCCACGCCCACCTTGCTCAGATACATTTCCGGCACGCGGAAATCCACTTTCAAGGGATCGATCGCCTCAAGCGGCGCCAGGTCCTGTCCCTGGTTGACGTAGTCGCCCACGGACACGCTGCGCAACCCCACGATGCCGCCGAACGGGGCGGAGATCGTCATCTTGTCCAGCCGGGCCTGCGCCAGCGCCACAGCGGCTTCCTGGACCTTGAGCGTGCTGGCGGATTCGTCGCGGGCCTGCTGGCTGACGAAGCCCTTGCCCTGCAATTCCACGGCGCGGCGGTAATGGCTTTGCGCCAGGGTCAGGTTGGCGCGGGCCTGCGCCAGTTCGGCGCGCGGCACGGAATCGTCCAGCCGGATCAGCGTCTGGCCGCGCGTGACGGGCTGGCCTTCCTTGAATTCGATCGTCTGGATGCGCCCGGCGACTTCCGGCCGCAACACCACGGACTCGTCGGAACGCAAACTGCCCACGGCCGACAGGCCGCGCGCAAAGGGGATTTCCTGGACGGCCGCGACTTCGACGCGCACGGGACTGGCCGGTGCGACTTGCGACTTGGTGACGGTCTGGGTGGTCGTGGCGCCGGGCGCGAGCCAGCGCGGCACGAAAACGCCTAGTGCGGCCCCCGCGGCCAACCCGGCCGCGACGGCGGCCAGCAGTACAGCTTTTTTCATGCGCGAATGTGGCAGTGGTGCGGCGTGGACCGTATTCCCCACCTGGCCGAACGCCGCAGGAACTGGAATGGGGAAGGCACTGTAGCACCCGGATTTACATACTGGAACAATCCAGAAGCGGGATGAAAGAACTAAATCCGCCCCAAACGGCGGAATTCAGGGTATATCCCGATGCCTTCAGCCCCGCTTGGCCGCTTCCACGCCCATATTGGCCAGTTGGTCGGCCCGTTCGTTGCCAGGGTCGCCGGCATGCCCGCGGACCCAGCGCCAGGACACCTGGTGGCGCTGGACCTGCTCGTCCAGGGCCTGCCACAGCTCGACGTTTTTGACGGGCTTTTTGTCGGCCGTCATCCAGCCGCGGCGCTTCCAGTTCGCCAGCCACTCGGTCATGCCCTTCATCACATACTGCGAGTCCGTGTGGATGGTGACGACGCAGGCGCGCTTGAGCGCGCGCAGGCCTTCAATGACAGCCAGCAGCTCCATGCGGTTGTTGGTGGTCTGGAGTTCGCCGCCGTGCATGGTTTTTTCGTGGCCGCCCGCGCGCATCAGCACGCCCCAGCCCCCTGGACCCGGATTGCCCTTGCAGGCGCCATCGGTCCACATTTCCACTTTCTGATCGTTCGGTTTGTTGTCCTGCATGGTGCTGCTTGGTAATCCTTATTCGTGCAAAAAATAGGCGGACGCGGGCCGTTCAGGACGGGTCGAAGCCGTCGTCGGCCTGGCGGTTGACCACCACGGAGGCGGCGCGCGCGCGCTTGGGCTTGGTTTTCCAGGCAGGGCCGATGATACGCATGCCGGCCACCCGCTTGACCGCCGACACCATATAGACCGCCCCGCCCAGGCTCCACCAGCGAGCGCCGGCCGATTCCAGAAAGCCCCAGCGCTGCAGCCATTTCTCGCTGCGGCAGGCGGGCGCGTAGCAGCCGAAATGGCTGGACTCGACTTCCAGCGACAGCAGCTTGAACCAGTCTTTCAGTCGCGGCAGCGACACCTGGGAGGACGGCGGCTGCGGCAGCCAAGGCTCCATGCCGGGCATGCGCGTGCGCGCGCCCCACATGCTCCAGGGGTTGAAGCCTGAAATCACGACCCGCCCTTCCGGCACCAGCACGCGTTCCACCTCGCGCAGGACGTTATGCGGGTCCTGCGTGCACTCGAAGGCATGCGGCAGGATCAGCAGGTCGACGCTCTGGGTTTCGAACGGCAGCGCTTCGGGTTCGGCCAGCACCACGCGGGACTGCCAGCCGGCGATGCTCTCCGCGGAAGGGGTCTCGGTGCCAACATAGCCTTTGAAGGGCATGCGGTTGGCCCGCAGCAGGTTCATGTCGGCCAACCCGACCTGCCAGGCGTAATATCCGAACACGTCCGCGACAGCCGCGTCGAACTGGGCCCGTTCCCAGGCCAGCGCGTACTGCCCCGGCGGCGTCTGGAACCATTCGGCCAGTTCTACAATCGGCGGAGTATCTTCTGCCACGTTTTATTCCTTCGAATCTCATGCAAGCCTTGACCGCCCCCGCAGGCGGCCGCGAACGCAATGCCGCGGTCTTGCCTCTACCCGCCTTTACCGACAACTACATCTGGGCCATCGTCCACGGTGACAACGCCGCCGTGGTGGATCCCGGCGAAGCCGGTCCCGTATTGCAATGGCTCGAGCAGGAAGGCTTGAGGCTGCGCGCCATTCTACTCACGCACCATCATGGCGACCATGTGGGCGGCGTTCTGGAATTGTCACGCATCGCGGACATTACCGTATACGGTCCGGCGCGGGAACGGCTGCCGCGCTGCGACGTGCCGCTGAGCGAAGGCGGCCGCGTCGTGTTACCGGAACTGGACCTGGATCTGCGCGTGCTGGACGTGCCCGGCCACACCGCCGGCCACATCGCGTACACCGGCCGGGCGGCAGGAATAGAACCCGTGCTGTTCTGTGGAGACACCCTGTTTGCGGGGGGCTGTGGCCGGCTTTTCGAGGGTACTCCTACGCAAATGCATGATTCCTTAGGAAAATTTTCTGTTTTACCGCCAGATACACAGGTTTTTTGCGCGCACGAGTACACTCTAGCGAACTTGCGCTGGGCATTGGCTGTGGAACCCGCCAATCGCACCCTGCAACAGTGGTATCAGCGAGCCCAGCAACTACGAGCAGAAGGTCTTCCCACGCTTCCGTCGACGATCGGTCAGGAACGCGCGACGAACCCGTTTTTGCGTACGCAGCAAGTCGACGTCGTTCGTGCCGCAGCCAGCTGGGCCGGACGCAATCAACCTACGCCGGTAGAGGTCTTCGCCTCCCTGCGTGAATGGAAGAACGATTTCAAGTGACCGCCTGATGAATCTATCCCGACTCCTTCTGCCACTCATGCTGGCAGTCCTCGCCGGTTGCGCAGGAACCAAAGCCCCCGATAGCAAGAACCTCACCACCAATTCCCAAGGGCGATACATCGCCCGGGACACGTCCCGAACGGTTGATCTGACCAACCCGCCGTCTGACGCCTGGGACCGCATCCGCCGCGGTTTCGCCATTCCCAACCTGAACACCGACCTCTCGCAGCAGTGGACCGACTATTACGCGTCCCACCCCGAGGCGGTGCAGCGCATGGCCGAGCGCGCCGGCAAATACCTGTATTTCATCGTCGACGAAATCAACCGCCGCGGCCTGCCGACCGAACTGGCGCTGTTGCCGTTCGTGGAAAGCGCCTACAACCCGACCGCCCTGTCGCGCTCGCAGGCCTCGGGCCTGTGGCAGTTCGTGCCGGCAACCGGCACGCACTTCAACCTGAAGCAGGACTGGTGGCGCGACGAGCGCCGCGATCCCATCGCCTCGACCAACGCGGCGCTGGACTACCTGGAAAAGCTGTTCGAGATGCAGGGCGACTGGTATCTGGCGCTGGCGTCCTACAACTGGGGTGAAGGCTCGGTGCAGCGCGCCATGGCCAAGAACGAAGCGGCCGGCCAGAACACCGATTACCTGTCCCTGAACATGCCGGACGAAACCCGCAACTACGTGCCCAAGTTGCAGGCCATCAAGAACATCATCGCCGACCCGCAACGCTATGCGGTGGCGCTGCCCCCGGTGGGCAACACGCCCTACTTCGTGACGGTGCAGAAGAACAGCGACATCGACCTGGAAATTGCCGCCAAGCTGGCCGAAATGCCGCTGGACGAATTCAAGGCGCTGAACCCGTCGTTCAACCGCCCGGTCATCCGTGGCGACCACGGCCCGACCCTGCTGCTGCCGGCCGACCGCGTCGAGATCTTCAATGCGAACCTGACCAACTACAAGGGCGACCTGAGCGCCTGGAAGGTCTACCACTCGCGCCGCGGCGAATCCTATGCCGCGATCGCCAAGCGTTTCGGCGTGACCGAGTCCAAGCTGCGCGAGACCAACGACATCGGTTCGCGCCAGAAGTCGGCGTCCGGCCAGGCCCTGCTGGTGCCCGGAGACCCCGGTACCGGCGGCGTGCAACTGGCGTCCCTGGCGGCGCCCGTGGGCGCGCTGGATCCGGCCCCGTCCGACAACAAGGCCGCCGCCCCGCGCGGCCGCGCCGCGCCGGCGCCGGCTGCCCGCGTGGCCAGCGCCCGCCCGAACGTGCGTACGCACAAGGTCCGCCAGGGCGACACCCTGTTCTCGCTGGCCAAGCAGTACGGCACTTCGGTGGATGCGCTGCGCGCGCTGAACAACCTGAAGGGCAGCGCCCTGAAAGTGGGCGCCCCGATCCGCGTGCCGGGCACCAACGCCCGCGGCTGATCCCCCCGCCTGACCCAACAGCACGGCGCCCACTCGGGCGCCGTTTTTTCAAGCACGCGAAACCGCCAAACTCCTTAAAATAGGCGGTCTTCAGCAGGTAAGAATCAAAGGAAAAAAACATGGGCTTTCTCGCCGGCAAGCGCATTCTCGTCACCGGGGTGCTTTCGAACCGATCCATCGCCTACGGCATTGCGCGTGCCTGTCACCAGCAAGGCGCCGAACTGGCGTTCACCTATGTGGGCGACCGTTTCAAAGACCGCGTAAGCGAATTCGCCGCCGAATTCGGCAGCAAGATCGTGCTGCCTTGCGACGTGGCCGAAGACAGCCAGATCGAAGGCGCCTTCACCGAATTGGCCCAGCACTGGGACGGCCTGGACGGCCTGGTGCACTCCATCGGCTTCGCCCCGCGCGAAGCAATCGCCGGCAATTTCCTGGACGGCCTGTCGCGCGAAGGCTTCCGCATCGCCCACGACATCTCGGCCTACAGCTTCGCCGCCATGGCCAAGGCCGCCCTGCCGCTGATGGAAGGCCGCAACGCGTCGGTGTTGACGCTGACCTACCTGGGCGCCGAACGCGTGGTGCCCAACTACAACACGATGGGCCTGGCCAAGGCGTCGCTGGAAGCCAGCGTGCGCTACCTGGCCACGGCGCTGGGCCCGCGCGGCATCCGCGCCAACGGCATTTCGGCCGGCCCCATCAAGACGCTGGCTGCCAGCGGCATCAAGGATTTCTCGGCCATCCTGAAGTTCGTGGAAGCCCAGGCCCCGCTGCGCCGCAACGTCACCATCGACGACGTGGGCAACGTGGCCGCGTTCATGCTGTCGGACCTGGCTGCCGGCGTCACCGGCGAAATCACGCATGTGGACGCTGGTTTCTCGACCGTCGTCCCGGGCATGGAAGACTGACGCTTCTCAGGGGCGGGGCAACCCGCCCCGCCCGGCCGGCCGCTCAGGCCGGCCGCACCACCAGCGTGGACACCTGCACGTCCACCGCCGTCATCAGCTTATGGATCGGGCATTTCTCGGCCACCGCCAGCAACTCGTCGATCTGGGCATCCGATAGGTTGCCGTGCAAGGTCAGCTTGGCCGTCAGCCGGTAGATGCCCTTGCGCTCCTCGCCTGCGTCGCGCACCACCTCCACCCCCACTGACTCCAGCGGCAGTTCCTTGCGCTGCGCGTAGACCATCAGCGTCATCGCCTTGCAACCGCCCAACGCGGTATCGAAATAATCGTGGGGATCCGGGCCTTCGCCCTGCGGCTGCGGCATCGCCAGCGGCAAGTCATGGCCTTCGGCCGTGGCGGTGAACTGCAGCGTGTTCGGCGCATTCTGACGGATGCGGATGCTCATGGGTCGGACCTCCTTCAGGACGGGCGTCCGGCGCGGACACCCCATGCCACCTTGTAGCACTTGCCGCGGCATCTGCTTACTGACGGAAACCTGAACTTATTGCGGTGCGGCCGGTCGGATATCCCTATCCGCATTCACGCACAGACAAAAGAGGGCCACATGAGCGCCAGACAACTTCTTGATCAATTGCTGCAATCGGGCCAAGGCCTGCTGTCCGACGCGACCAACCGCGTGCAAGGTGCGACGGGCGGCTCAGGCGGCAAGGGCTCGTTCCTGACCGGACTGGGCGGCGGCGCGCTGGGCGCGGGCGCCCTGGGGCTGCTGATGGGCAGCAAGAAGGCTCGCAAGATCGGCGGCAAGGTCGCCATGTACGGCGGCATGGCGGCGCTTGGCGCGCTGGCCTACCGCGCCTATGGCGATTGGCAGCGCAACCAGGCCGGCGGCGCGCCAGCCACGCCGCCGCAGACGCTGGACCGCCTGCCCGCCCCCGAGGCCGAGCAGCACAGCACCGCCGTCCTGACCGCCATGATCGGCGCGGCCAAGTCCGACGGACACATCGGGCCCGAAGAGCGCACCCTGCTGGAAAGCGAATTGTCCAAGCTGTCGTCCGACGCCCAGGACCGCCGCTGGCTGGAAACCGAACTGTCGCGTCCGCTGGACCCGGCGGCCGTCGCGCAATCGGCCAAGACGCCGGAAATGGCCGCCGAAATGTACCTGGCCAGCCTGCTCGTCGTGGACGAGGAAAGCTATATGGAACGCGCCTACCTGGATGAGCTGGCACGCCAGCTCAAGCTTGCTCCGGGGCTGAAAGAGCAGTTGGAGCAGCACGCCAAGACGGCGGTCGCGTAAACCGCATGGCAGGCGGGGCCGGACCCTGGCCCCGCGCACTGCCGGGTCAGTCCGCCCGCAGCCCGATCGATTCGGTCAACGCGGTGTAGCGGTCGATGTCGGCATTAATCATCGTCTGAAATTCGCGCGGCGTGCTGCTGGCCGGCGTGAATCCCTGATCGCGCAGCGATGCCTGCACCTCCGGATTGCGCACGATCTTCGCCACCGCGGCGTTCAGCTTGTCGACCACGGCCGGCGGCGTGGCAGCCGGCGTCAGCAGGCCGTGCCACTGGTCCAGCGCGTAACCGGCAACGCCCTGCTCGGCCACCGTCGGCACGGTCGGCATCAGGGGCGACCGGGCGGGTGAGGTCACCGCCAAGGCGCGCAACTTGCCCGCGGCAATCAACGGCGCGGCGCTGGACGCCGTGACGATGCCCATGCCCACCTGCCCCGCCGTCACGTCGGTCAACGCCGGCCCGCAACCCTTGTACGGCACATGCTGCAAAACGGCGCCCGTCGCGCGCGCCAGCATTTCTCCGGCGAGATGCTGCGGCGTCCCGTTGCCGCAAGAGGCGAACGGCAGAGGCTTGCCCGGCTGGGCCGCAGCCAGCGCGTCGTCCAGCTTTTGCAACGACGACGTTGCCGGCACCACGAAGACGGACGGCACGAACGCCACGTTGATCACCGCCGCGAAGTCCCGCTTGGGCGCGAAGCCCAGATTCCGGTAGACCCCGGGATTGATCGCGAACGAGCTGTTCACCATCAACAGCGTGTAGCCATCGGGCGGCGCTTCCGCGACGATGCGCGCGCCGATGTTGCCGCTGGCGCCGGGGCGGTTCTCCACCACCACTGGCTGCCCCAGTTGCTCTTGCAGGCTGGCGCCGATGCGGCGCGCCAGCAAATCGGTGCCGCCGCCGGGCGGGAACGTCACGACGATGGTGATCGGGTGCGTGGGATAGGACGCGTCGCCGGCGGCTTCGCCTGAAGGCGAATTGCCGCAGGCCGCCAGCGACAGCGCAAGCAGCGGGAGGGTCGATCGAAGCATACGTTTCATGATGCGGGCCTGTAAGCGCCGCGGCCGCGCCAGCCGGCGCGCCGTGTCGTAAAAAACCGGCCGGGACCGGCGGAAGGAATCAGGCGTCCAGCCCGATATCCAGCACCTTGGCGCTGTGGGTCAGCCAACCGACGGCGATCTGGTCGACGCCGGTCGCCGCCACCTCGGCGGCCGTCTCGGGCGTGATGCGGCCCGACGCTTCCGTGATGGCCCGACCGCGCGCCATGGCGACGGCGCGGCGCAGATCCTCCAGGCTCATGTTGTCCAGCAGCACCACGTCCACACCCAGCGACAGCGCCACTTCCAGCTGCGCCAGGGTGTCCACTTCCAGTTCGATCTTGACCATATGGCCGACGCCGGCGCGTGCGCGCTGCACCGCCGTGGCGACATCGCCCGCCAGCGCGATGTGGTTGTCCTTGATCAGGACCGCGTCATCCAGGCCGAAGCGGTGGTTGCTGCCGCCCCCCACGCGCACCGCGTACTTCTGCACGGCGCGCAGGCCCGGCATGGTCTTGCGCGTGCAGGTGACGCGGGCGCCGTAAGCCGAAATGGCGCGGGCAATGGAGGCGGTGGCCGTGGCCACGCCGCTCAGGTGGCACAGGAAATTCAGCGCCACGCGCTCGGCGGTCAGCATGGCGCGGGCATTGCCGCGTATGCGGGCGATTTCCATGCCCGGCCGCAGGTCGCTGCCGTCGGGCTGCGACACGGTAAATGCGATAGCGGGATCCATCGCGCGAAACGCCAGGCGGGCCAGGTCCAGGCCGGCCAACACGCCTTCCTGGCGCGAGACCAGGCGCGTTTCCGCCACGGCGTCTGCCGGCACGATGGCATCGGTGGTGAGGTCGCCGGCGCGACCCAGATCTTCCAGCAAGGCCGCGCGCACCAGCGGCTCCAGCATGACGTCCGGCAAGGGGGGGACAGCCAGGCGGGAGGCGGTCACGGGCGCTTCGGCTTTAATGCTCATTTTGAGTATTTGTGAGTTAAAAAAAGGCGCGCAGAGATTGCGCACCATTTATGCTAAAGACGAGCATAAGCCTTGTCAAGCGTCAAAGTGCACGCGACAGGGGCAATTTGCTGCCGGCGATCGCGCGCTCCAGCAGCACGTCGCGGCGGAATCGGAACAGCTTGGCGGGGCGGCCGGCCGTGCCCGTCGCCATTTCGCCCGTCTCTTCCACCAGCGCCTGCTGCTCGATCAGACGGCGGAAATTCTGTTTGTGCAAGCCTCGCCCGGCCAGCGCTTCCACGGCCAGTTGCAGCTGCAGCAAGGTGAATTGCGCGGGCATCAGTTCAAACACCACGGGGCGGTACTTGATCTTGGCGCGCAAGCGGGCGATGCCGGTGGCCAGGATGCGGCGGTGGTCATGGCGCATCGGCTCGCCCGGCAGCACCGCGCGGCCTGCGCCGCGGCGCGCGGCTTCGGGCACCAGGCCGGCTTCGAACAGCAGCTCGTAGCGTTGCAACACCATGTCTTCGTTCCAGGCGGATCCTTCCAGCCCGAAGGTGATGGCGGCGCGCTGATGGCGGCGGGCCCGGACGGCCGCATCGGCGCTGTCTTCGCACCAGGCCGCCAGTTGCGGCACGATCAGTTTTTCGACCAGCGCCGGCGTGCCGGCGCGGCGGTCTTCCCACGGGAAATAGCGGTACCAGTCCTGCCAACCCACCTGCGCCACGCCGGTTTCGCCGGCTTCGCGGGTCAGGCCCAGATAGCTGACGGACATGACCCGCGCGCCCGACTCGTCGGAGCGGTCGCCATCGGCGAAGGTGTAGAGCTGCTCGACATAGCCCAGCGGGTGATGCGTCTGCGTTTCCACCCACGCGCGCAGCCCGGCCTGCAAGGACCGGTGAGACAGTTCGAACGGCCCGGCAGGCAAAGCCCGTGCGTCATCCGTCGTCAGCACGCGAGGCTCGCCGTTGGTCACGGCGACAAGCACGGCAACGAGTTCGGCATGGACGGAGCGTTCGACGGATTCGGTCAAGTTCGGCGTAGGAGTTGGAAGTGGAAAAGTCAGGGTTTGGCGTGTGCGACGACGGCATGCGCGGCGCGAACCGAATTATAAGGTTCTGTCCCTGCAACAGCCCCTTGCAAACGTGACATCGCAATCCGCCTCAGCGCCGGCCCGACGGCCTAAGATGAAACCTGAATCAGGCGCGTCGCCATCCTGGGACGCCCGCAAGCGGAGTCGCCAACATGTTGAAACCCGCCCCTGAAGTCCCCACCGAAAAGCCCGCCGCCGCCGAGGAAAAACCGCAGGCTCCCGATCCCCGCAAAGGCACGGGCATGATGCCCATGCCGGACCAGAGCAAGATGGTTGCCGGCATGCCCCGGCGCGGACGCGCCATCGAAGAGCCGGGTGATCCCGGCGTCATCACGCCCGAAGACGACGTGCTGGATACCTCTTACGAGAACCGCAAGGGCTAAGGCAAAGCCCCCCGTTCATCCAATCGGCCTCGGCGCCTGGGCGTCGGGGCCGGTCTCGTCGTCCAGCGCCGCAAAGCGCGCTTCCAGGACGTGGGCGAACGCCTCGGTCACGTCGGACGGCGCGATCTGCGCCGGATACGCCATGCTGACCTGCACGGGCAGGCGGGGCGTGAACGGCCGTATCGCCAACTGGCCGGAGAACACCCGCGCGATATAGGCGTTGACCACGCCCACGCCGCTGCCGGCCGCGGCCAGCGCGCAGATCGTCGACGAATAAGTGGTTTCGATTTCGCCCTGAGGCTGCACGGCACGCGCCCGCATGGCGCCGCGCAATTGCTGATGCACATCATCGTCCGCATTCAGCACCAGCAGCCGGCGCGCATTCAAGTCGGCGATGTCGACCGACTCCTGCCCCGCCAGCACGTGGTCGGGCCGCATGACGCACACCGCCGAACTGCGGTGCAAGCGGCGCAGCGACAGGTTCGCGTCGTCCAGTTCCGCCGTGGTGATGACGACGTCGTAAGTGCCGTGCAGCAAGCCTTCGCGCAGGTACTGGCTGCCGACGGTCTGCATGTTGATGTGCACATCGGGGTACTGCTGCAAGAAGGCTTCCAGCGCAGCGGGCATCACGCCCAGCCCCAGCGCCGGCGTGCACGCCAGCCGCAGCACGCCGGTGCCGCTGCGGCGCATCGCCGCCACGCGGTCCTCGATACGCTCCAGGCCCGCGAAGTGGCGCTTGACCGTATCGAACAAGTCCTTCGCCTCACGCGTGGGGCGCAAGCGCCCCCGCTCCAGATCGAACAGCTTCACGCCGCAGGCCTGCTGCGCCTGCGCCAGCAGGCGGCTGACCGACGGCTGCGTGGTGCGCAGCATTTGCGCGGCGCCCGTGGTGGTGCCGGTCAGCATCACGGCGCGGAAGGCTTCAATCTGGCGAAAGTTCAGGGGCCGGCTCATAGGCGTTCAATGTATAGCAATCTTGCATAGCCTATGACTAAAAAAGAATTTTTTCAAATACATGGCCGCTCCTACACTCGGTTTTCCAAGGGTGCCATCAGACGCGCCCGTCACAGCATCATCCGATAGGGGAAAGACCATGAATCCATACCGTCCCTGGCGCCGCGCGCTGCGCGCCCTGTGCTTGACGTTCGCGGGCGCGGCGTTGCCGTTGGCCGCCCAGGCGCAAGCCAACTACCCCGACCGCCCGCTGCGCATCGTGGTGCCCTTCACCGCCGGCGGCAGTTCCGACATCCAGGGCCGCCTGCTGGCCGAGCACCTGGGCAAGCTGTACGGGCAGTCCGTCGTCGTGGAAAACCGTCCCGGCGCCGGCGGCCACATCGGGGGCAAGTTCGTGGCGGACTCCGGGCCGGACGGCTACACCCTGCTGCTGGGCTCCATCGGCCTGCATGCGACCTATGGGGTGTACAAGTCGCTGAACTACCGGCCCGCCCAGGACTTGAAGGTGATCACCATCGTGGCCGAAATGCCGCACGTCGTGGTCGCCACGCCCGGGCTACCGGCCAACACGCTGGCCGAACTCACCGCCCTGGCCCGTGCCAAGCCCGAATCGGTCCACTTCGGCTCGGCCGGCGTGGGCTCGTCGGTGCACATGGTGGGCGAGCTCTACAAGATGGCCGCGCAAGCGCCCATCGTGCACATCCCGTATCGCGGCAGTTCCGCCGCCACCAACGACCTGCTGGGCGGGCAGATCGAACTGCTCTTCGAGAACGTGCCCACCACCATCGGCTACATCCAGGCTAACAAGCTCAAGGCCCTGGCGATCACGGGCGCGACCCGCTCGCCCGCCCTGCCCGACGTGCCCACCGCCGCGGAAGCGGGGCTGCCGGGCCTGACGGTCACCTCCTGGACCACGCTGGCGGCCAGCCGCGACGTTCCAGACGCCCTGATCGAAAAGATCAGCGCCGACCTGCGACGCGTCTATGCCGACCCGGCCTTCCGCGCCGGGCTGGAGAAGCTGGGCATGACGCCCGTGGGCAATAGCCCCGCCGAGGCCCGCGCGTTCGTCGAGCGCGAACGGGCGCGCTGGAACAAGGTCATCGAAACCGAACACATCACCGCCGGCTGACGCCGGTGCGCGGCGGCCCGCCGCCGCGCGCCTTCCCACCCCGGGCACCGCCCTTTTCCCCCGAATGCCATCCATGAACCGCATGATCGCCACGCCCATCCCGTGCCGCCGTCTGGGCGCGCGCCCGCACCACCACTTCTTCGGCTACTACAACAAGACCGTCTGGCACCGCGACGGCCGCTACGTGCTGGGCAACCGCACCCCGATGATGGACGCGATGCTGACGCCGTCGCTGCGCTCCGAGGTGGGCTACTTCGACCGCGAGGACGGCGACCGCTATCACGCGGTGGGGGCCACGACTGCCTGGAACTGGCAGATGGGCTGCCAATTGCAATGGCTGGACGGCGCGACCTCGCCGCAGATGATCTACAACTGCCGCAGCGACGACGACAGCGGCGTCTATCCCGGCTTGCGCTCGGCGATCCACGACGTGGTCACCGGCCAAACGCGCTATCTGCCGCTACCCATCTACGTCGCCGCGCCGAACAGCCGCTACGCGCTGTGCGTGGACTACCGCAGGCTCTACATCACCCACCAGACCATCGGCTATAGCGACAATGCGCCTGTCGAAATCGCGCGTGCGCCGGCCGACGACGGCATCCACACGCTGGATCTGGCCACGGGCGCACACCGGCTGCTGGTCAGCTACGCCGACCTGAGCAACTTCCACCCGCGCGCCTCGATGGAACGCGCCATTCACTGGGTCAGCCACATCGAAGTGAACCCGTCGTCGTCGCGCATCCTGTTCCTGCATCGCTGGACCGAGCGCGTGGAAGACGAGACCTGCTTCCTGCACCGCCTGATCACCATGAACGCGGACGGCAGCGACATGCGCCTGCTTGAATGTTCCGACCATCCGCTGCCGCAGCTGGCCGACAACTTCGATCCCACCGCCGTGGGCACCTTCGATTACGAGAAATCCGAATACCAGATTTCGCATCCGCTCTGGCGCGACGACCATTCCATCATCGTGTGGGGTCCGCATGCCGGCAGCATCCACTACCACCTGTATGAAGACGCGCCGAACGGCCGCGTGCAAGTCGTGGGCGACGGCGTGTTGACGGAAAACGGGCACATGAGCTTTTCGCCCGCCGATTCCCGCTGGCTGTTGAGCGACACCTATCCGGATGCCGCCACGCACGAACGCATCCTGTTCATCTACGACATGCGGACCGGTCAGCGCCACGCGCTGGGCAGTTTCTACGCCGACCCGCGCCTGTCCAAGGAAAACCGCTGCGACCTGCATCCGCGATGGAGCCGCGACGGCACGCAGGTCTGCATCGACTCCGTGCATGAAGGCGAACGGCAGATGTACGTGCTGGACGTGGCCGCCATCGTGCAGGCGGCAGGCACCGCGGCGGACTAGCCTTCCTGCGCGACCTGGCGCAAGGCCTGCTCGAACGCCTCGGGCGGCTGGCCGCCCGACACCAGATACTGGCCGTTGATGATCACCGACGGCACCGACGTGATGCCGAGCTTGCGCCATTCCTCTTCTTCGGCGCGCACCTCGTCGGCGTAGCGGCCGCTGGCCAGCACCTCGCGCGCGGCGGCCTCGTCCAGCCCGGCCGCGCTTGCGGCTTGCGCCAGCACGTCCGCATCGCTGGTGTCGTGGTTCAGGTAGTGATAGGTCTGCAGCAAGCTCTTCTTCAGCGCGATCTGTTGCGCCTGGCCTTGCAGGCCGGCCCAATGGATCAGGCGATGCGCATCGAAAGTATTGAAGGAACGGTTGTCGTCGTCCATGCGCATCGGCATGCCGACGGCGGCGGCCCGTTCGCTGATGACCTTGCGGTTCGCCTGCACGCGCTCGCGGTCATACCCGTACTTCGCCATCAAGCGCTCGATGGTGTTCTGCCCGCCGGCGGGCATGTCGGGGTTCAATTCAAACGGCCTGAAATGCAACGCGACCTCGGCCGTGCCTTCAAGCCTGCGCATGGCTTCCAGCAGCCCGCCCAGGCCCACCGCGCACCAGGGGCACGCCACGTCGGACACGAAATCGATGGTGATCTTGGCCATGGCCTTCTCCGGAATGCCGACGGATGCCGCAGCGCACCGCAGCCGTCAGGAAAATGATTGTCGATATTCCAGAGAGTAAATCAAACCTGGCGGGCGCGATGGAACCCCGTTGGGGCGCCACCCGCAAGCGGCCTGGAAAGCCGGTGCGATACCTCCGCCCTGCCTTCCAGGCCGCCGTCCGTCAGGCGCCTACCGGCTTGCCATCCTGGCGGCGCACCACCACGGTCGCCGACCGCGCATCGCCGCCGCCCGCCCGCACGGTGTTCCAGTCCTTGTTGGGATGCTGGATGTTGATGAAGAACGTAGTCAGGTCCGGCGTGTAGGCGATGCCGGTGATCTCGCAACCCAGCGGCCCCACCAGGAAACGCTTGGACTCGCCCGTCTTCTGGTCGATGTAGTACATCGAGTTATTGCCGAAGATATTGGTGACGTCCGTGCCGGTGCCGGCATCGGTCTGCACCCACAGGCGCCCCTTCGGGTCCACGCGGATGCCGTCCGGGCTGGAGAACTCGTCGCCCTTGATGTTGCCGGTGATGTTCGACGCTGCGCCGTCCGCCGCGTCCTGGCCAGCCAGGAGCAGCAGTTCCCATTCGAACGTGGTGGCCAGCGGCGAATCGCCGCGCTCTTTCCAGCGCACGATGTGGCCGTGGCGGTTGGTCACGCGCGGATTGGCGGCGCTGGTGCGGCGGCGGCTGCTGTTGTTGGTCAGCGTGCAATAGACCGTCTTGTCCACGCCCACTGTGATCCACTCGGGGCGGTCCATCAGCGTCGCGCCCGCCACCCGGGCAGCCGCCTTGGTGTTGATGAGCACGTCGGCCTGGCTGTTGAAGTCGATCAGCGTATTGGTGGGGACGTCGGTCGGACGCACCTGCGTGTAGTTGCCCGGATCGATGGCGCCCACGATCAGGTTGTTCTTGCCCACCGCCAGTTCCACCCAGTTACCGCTGCCATCATCGTTGAAGCGCGCCGCGTACAGCGTGCCTTCGTCGAGCAGCTTGCTGTTGTTGGCGCGATTGGCCGCGTCAAAGGGCTTGCTGGGCACGAACTTGTAGATGCAGCCCGGCGTGCCGTCGTCGCCCATGTAGAACGCGACGCGGTTGTTCTCGTCGACCATGAAGGCCGTGTTCTCGTGGTCGAAGCGGCCCATCGCCGTGCGCTTGACGGCCGTCGAGCCCGGGGTGCTGGGATCAATCTCGACCACCCAACCGTAGCCGTTCTCGGGCTGCGTCGGATCCAGGTAATTGTCGGTCGTCTCTTCGCAGGTCAGGTAGGTGCCCCACGGCGTATTGCCGCTGGCGCAGTTGTTCAGCGTGCCCACCACCGTCGCGCCCACGACCGAGGCGGCCGGGCCGCTCACGTTGTAGACGGTGTTGCCGGTATAGCGCTTGTTGTAGCGGGAATCGGCCTTGACCGCCCACTTGCCATCCTTGTCGCGCGCAATCTCCACGACCGATACGCCCACGTTGGACAGGCGGGTCTTCACCCCTTCAACGGACACGTCCAGCGTGCTGTTGTCGAGGCTCTCGTGGTTCAGCACCAGCAGGCCGCCCTGGTTGGGATCCACCCCGTCCAGCGCATAGAAGTGCATGCCGTCGTGCTGGCCGCCGGCCTGGGTTTCGGTGGCAGGGTACGACTGCGGCACGCCCAGATAACCCGCCGACCCGATCACGCACTTGTCGCCAGCCGAATACAGCACTTCGGCCACATAACCTTCGGGAACCGTCACCGTGTCGGCCACGATCTTGTCTCCCAGCGGCTTGAACGTGACGGAATAATCCGGACCGGGCTCAGGCGTCGGGACAGGCGTCTCGGGCGTGGGTTGTTCCGGCGGCGCAGCCGTGTCGTCGCCATCATCGTCATCGCTACTACAGCCGGCCAGTGCGGTCACGCCGAACACCGACAGAACCGACAGCCCGAAACTGTTCTTCAACAGCGTCCGGCGGGTGGGATTGGCGGCGATGATCTCGTCGAACATCTGGCCGGGAACGGTCACTTCCCCTCGGGCTTCACGGGAGGGCGCGCGCAACTTGTCTGTCAGGTAGGACATTGGGATCTCTATGTTTGAGGACTAAACGGCAAGCAATTTGTCAGCTGACTGAAAGTTTGCTGACGAACGGCTGAGAGATTACGAGACTGATATGACAGACTGGAGACGTTCCGATGAATTCATTGCGCACAGTTTTAGGTAGCATGACGTGCATCAGCGGATGATGCACTCAGCCAAGGCGGCCTTCCATGTCTTTCGCGCGTACCTACTTCCTGAATACGCTAAGCGATGATCAACTGGATGCATTGCTGGGCCGGCGCGAGGACTTTTTCCTTGAGAATGTCGTGGACATGACCGGCACGGTGCAACGCGCGCAGGCAGTGATAGCCCAGGCGGGACAGACCAGCCGGTACCTGCATGAACCCGCCAATCCCTTCTTGAACCTGCGCCACGACATCATCGGCGCGATACCGCTCGTCGGGCCGTTGTGGCTGCTGGGGCTGGGTGCGCTCAGGCTTGGCCGCCCGGGCGCGGACGTCACACTCAAGCAAACGGCCGAGCAATCCGTCAGCGTGATGTTTTCGCGCAAAATCCGGGGCGCCTGATCAGCGAATGCGCTCTATCGCGAGCGCCGCCCGCGCTTTCCACGTCGCATTTTCCACGCCGCGCTTTCCACGTTTACGCGGACAGCAAACAAAAAGCCCCTGACTTCTTTCGAAGTCAGGGGCTTTTTTAATTCTGGCGGACAGAGGGGGATTCGAACCCCCGATACGCTTTTGACGTATACACGCTTTCCAGGCGTGCGCCTTCAACCGCTCGGCCACCTGTCCTAATTGCTCACGTCGAAGCGGGTCAGAAACACCACTACGAAATTTGCGAATCCGCGATTCTAGCAGAATCTGGCGGGCCACCACAAGTCGCCAAAGAAAAAGGGACGCGCTGGGCGTCCCCTTTGCCTTGCCCCGCCCTCAGGTGGAGGCTGGCGCCTCTTGCTCGCGATACGAACTGATGGTGCCGTCCGGCTCGGTTTCTTCCAGCCGCACCTTGAAGCCCCACAGACGCGCCAAGTGCTTCATCACCTGCTCGGCATCGTCGCCGGCCAGCGGCCGGCCGCGGCTCTTCAGATGGCGCAGCACGAGCGACCGGTCAGAATCGCGGTTGAAGCGCACCACCTGGATATCCGGCACCTGGTTGTCGCGGTTGTGCTGCGCGGCCAGCAGGCGGCGGATGTCGCGGTAGCCTTCATCGTTGTGGATGGCGGCCACTTCCAGCTTCGGATTGGCCTGATGGTCCGAAATCGCGAAGAAGCGGAATTCACGGATCAGGCGCGGCGACAGGTACTGCGAGATGAAGGACTCGTCCTTGAAGTTGCGCATGGCGAAGTCCAGCGTCTTGCCCCAGTCGCTGCCGGCAATGTCCGGAAACCACTTGCGGTCCTCGGGCGTGGGGGCCTCGCAGATGCGGCGGATGTCCGACATCATCGCAAAGCCCAGCGCATAGGGGTTGATGCCGCCATAGCCGCGTTCGTCAAAGCCGCGCTGGCTGACGACGTTGGTGTGGCTTTGCAGGAACTCCATCATAAAGCCGTCGTCCACCAGACCCTTCTCGTGCAGGCGGTTCAGGATGGTGTAGTGCCAGAACGTAGCCCAGCCTTCGTTCATGACCTTGGTCTGTGACTGCGGATAGAAGTACTGGGCTACCTTGCGCACAATGCGCACCAGTTCCTTCTGCCATGGAGCAAGCTTGGGCGAATACTTCTCGATGAAGTACAGCAGGTTCTCTTCGGGCTCGGGTGGGAACACGGCCGCTTCGGCGCGCGTGTCCTTGTCGGCTTCCAGGCGCGGCAAGGTACGCCACAGGTCGTTGTATTGCAGCCGGGCGTGCTCCTGGCGTTCGGCCTGGCGCGCGGCCTCGCCCTTGAACGACATGGGCGTCGGGCGCTTGTAGCGGTCGACCCCGTGGTGCGACAGCGCGTGGCACGAGTCCAGCAGCGCCTCCACCGCATCGATACCGTAGCGGTCTTCGCAGGACATCACGTACTTGCGCGCGAACACCAGGTAGTCCAGCACGCCGTCCGCGTCCGTCCATTGGCGGAACAGGTAGTTGCCCTTGAAGAAGGAGTTGTGGCCGTAGCACGCATGCGCGATCACCAGCGCCTGCATCGTCATGGAATTCTCTTCCATGAGGTAGGCGATGCAAGGGTTGGAGTTGATGACAATCTCGTACGCCAGCCCCTGCATGCCGCGGCGGTAGTATTGCTCGTTGCGGATGAATTCCTTGCCGTACGACCAATGCGGATAGCCGATGGGCAGGCCCGCCGACGCATAGGCGTCCAGCATCTGTTCCGAGGTGATCACCTCGATCTGGTTCGGATAGGTGTCCAGCCCGAATTCCGCCGCGACCTTGGAGATCGCTTCGTCATAGGACTGGATCAGTTCGAACGTCCATTCGGAACCTTGGGAAATCGGCCGCGCGCCGCTGGCCGATGCCGGCTCCACGAGAGCACCCACGATGGCATTCATGCGGTTTCCTTCTTGAACAGGTCATGGAACACGGGAAAGATCTCGCCGCGGTCGCAGATGCGCCGCATGACGAAATGCGGCTCCAGCTTCTGTTCATACTCCGCCCACAGGCTGCTCTTGCGAGCCTCTTGCGAGTCGGGGATTTCGATATAGGCGAAATAACGGGTCGACGGCAGCAGATGCTCGGCCAGGAAGCGCGCGCTCTTGCCGGCGTCGGCACCGAACGAATCGCCGTCGCTGGCTTGCGCCGCGTAAACGTTCCAGGCCGCGGGCGGATAGCGCTTTTCCAGGATCTCGCGCATCAGCTCCAGCGCGGACAGCACGATGGTGCCGCCGCTCTTGGGGTCGTAGAAGAACGTCTGCTCGTCGACTTCCTCGGCATTGTCCGTGTGGCGGATGAAGACCAGATCCACGTGCTCGTACTTGCGCGACAAGAACAGGTACAGCAGCGTGAAGAAGCGCTTCGCCAGGTCCTTCTTGCCTTCGTCCATGGAACCGGACACGTCCATCAGGCAGAACATGACCGCGCGCGCCATCGGAATGGCGACCGACACCCGGTTGCGGTAGCGCAGGTCCAGGTCGTCCAGGAACGGCACGCGGGCAAGGCGCTCGCGGCAGTCCTCGACGTCCTGTTCCAGCGTGCGGATCTCGGCGGCGGGCGCACCCGCCGCGCGGGCCTTGGCCAGCGCCTCTTCGGCGTCTTCAAGATCGGCGCGCGCCTTCACGTTCAGCGCCACCCGCCGCGCCAAGGACGACTTGAGCGTGCGGCTGATGCTCAACATGCTGGGCGAACCGGTCGTGGTGTAGCCCGCGCGCTGCCATTTCTTCTGGCTGACTTCACCCAGCTGGTTGCGCGCCAGATGCGGCAGTTCCAGATCCTCGAAGAACAGGTTCAGGAATTCGGCCCGCGACAGGCTGAAGGTGAACTGGTCTACCGATTCGCCTTCGCCGGGCTCGGACCCGCCCTCGCCTTGCCCGCCCTGCGGCCGGTCGATGGTGTCGCCCTTGGCGAATTCACGATTGCCAGGGTGCACCATCTCGCGGTCGCCGCCCGATCCGTGCCGGAAGGTCGGCTCGGAAATATCTCGGGCGGGCAGGTTGATCTCTCCGCCTTGATCCATATCCTGAATCGAGCGGTCACGGATCATCCCGTGAACCGCCTTGCGGATCTGGTCCTTGTAGCGCCGCAAAAAGCGCTCACGATTGACGGCGCTTTTATTGCGCCCGTTAAGACGGCGATCGATCAGTGAATTCATGATTCACCTCGCTCAGGAAGACTTCCTCACACGGAGATACCACTCGCACAGCAGTCGGACCTGCTTTTCCGTGTAACCCTTTTCAACCATCCGATCCACGAAGCTCTGATGCTTGGACTTGTCCTCGGCCGAGGCCTTGGCGTTGAACGAAATCACCGGCAGCAGGTCTTCCGTGTTCGAGAACATCTTCTTCTCGATCACTTCGCGCAGCTTTTCATAGCTGGTCCACGTCGGGTTGCGGCCATTGTTGTTGGCGCGCGCCCGCAGCACGAAGTTCACGATCTCGTTGCGGAAGTCCTTCGGGTTGGCGATGCCCGCCGGCTTTTCGATCTTCTCCAGCTCGTCGTTCAAGGCGCTGCGGTCGAAGCTTTCGCCCGTTTCCGGATCGCGGAACTCTTCGTCCTGGATCCAGCAATCGGCAAACGTCACGTAGCGGTCGAAGATGTTCTGGCCGTACTCGGAGTACGACTCCAGGTACGCGGTCTGGATTTCCTTGCCGATGAATTCCGCATAACGCGGCGCCAGGAAGCCCTTGATGAACTCCAGATAGCGCCGGCGGATTTCCTCGGGGTAGTCCTCGCGCCCGATCCGTTGCTCCAGCACATACATCAGGTGCACCGGGTTGGCGGCCACTTCCGTCTGGTCGTAGTTGAAGACGCTGGACAGGATCTTGTACGCGAAACGCGTGGAGACCCCGTTCATGCCTTCGTCCGTGCCGGCGTAGTCCTTGTATTCCTGCAAGGCCTTGGCCTTCGGGTCCACGTCCTTCAGACTTTCGCCGTCGTAGACGCGCAGCTTCGAATAGATGCTGGAGTTCTCGGGTTCCTTCAGGCGGGTCAGCACCGAGAACTGCGCCATCATGTCAAGCGTTCCCGGCGCGCACGGGGCGGCCGACAGCGAGCTGTGATGCAGCAGCTTTTCGTAGATGCGGACCTCTTCGGACACCTGCAAGCAGTAAGGCACCTTGACGATATAGATCCGGTCAAGAAAAGCCTCGTTGTGCTTGTTGTTGCGGAAGGTCTGCCATTCGGACTCGTTCGAGTGGGCCAGGATCGCGCCGTTGAACGGAATCGCGGAGAAGCCCTCCGTGCCCTTGAAGTTGCCTTCCTGGGTTGCCGTCAGCAGCGGATGCAGCATCTTGATCGGGGCCTTGAACATTTCCACGAACTCAAGCAGCCCCTGGTTGGCCAGGCACAGTCCGCCGGAATAGCTGTAGGCGTCCGGATCGTCTTGCGAATGGCGGTCCAGCTTGCGGATGTCGACCTTGCCGACCAGCGACGAGATGTCCTGGTTGTTTTCGTCGCCCGGCTCGGTCTTGGCGATGGCGACCTGGCGCAGCACCGACGGATTCAGGCGCACGACACGGAACTGCGAGATGTCGCCGTCGAATTCCTTCAGGCGCTTGACGGCCCAGGGCGACATGATGCCGCTCAGGTAGCGCCGCGGAATGCCGTATTCCTTTTCAAGCGTGTCGCCGAAGCGTTCCGGATGGAACAGACCCAGGGGCGTTTCGTTGACGGGCGAACCCTTCAAGGCATAGATGGGATAGCTTTCCATCAAGGCCTTGAGCCGTTCCGCGATGGACGACTTGCCGCCGCCCACCGGTCCCAGCAGATAAAGGATTTGCTTGCGCTCTTCCAGCCCCTGTGCGGCATGTTTGAAGAACGCGACGATCTGGCCGATCACGTCCTCCATGCCGTAGAACTCCTGGAACGCCGGATAGCGCCGGATGGTCCGGTTGGAAAACAAACGGGAAAGACGTGGGTCGTTGCGCGTATCCACGATTTCGGGTTCGCCAATCGCCGCCAGCATGCGCTCAGCGGGGCTGGCGTACGCCATGGGATCGCGTTTAGCGAGGTTCAGATATTCCTCAAGGGAAAGCTCTGACTCCTGCTCTTTTGCATACTGCGACTTGAAGCCTTCGACGATGTTTTGCACGGAAACCTCCTACAACACGCGAAAAATTCAGTACGTCCCTACGTGTCCCCATTGTGCCTCAGTGCCTGCGCTTTACTAGACAAACCAGCGATAAGCATTGTCGGCCAGGTGTTATGTTGCTTTCGCCACACAGCAACCATGAAGCACGATCGGGGCCCTTTCCATTTAGGCCGCATCCCGCAGATACAAGTTCCGTCAGGGAATGCAACTTACGTGAAGAAGTTATCGGGCATGCCTTCAGCATATTGCTATGGCGAGCACGCTTACCGCGGCCGCACATGAAATGGTCAGCAATCATTTGAAGGGATGAGCGATATCCCGGTGGATTCTTATGATTCGGGCGTAAACCCGATTCGCCCGCTATGCGATGGCAGCGGACGGTCTGAACAGCGCCTTGGCGTCCTTGTTCAGCAGCATGCCGGTTCGGTCGTGAAAAGCGCCGATATCGCGGCACGGGAATCCGTGGTGACGTGGGCGCGTAGCACCGTGCGGTGAAGGCCGTTAGCACGTAGCGCCAAGTCATGACCCTATGCTAAAGCCAATTGACCGTTTTGTGGCAATTCATTTGACGCATCGGCCAAAATAGTGATGAGGGTTTTCGCCATGAAAAAACCTGTGTGCGAATCGCTCGCAAACTTGATGCGATCGCCATGCCGCATGCGGCGCGGATGCGCTGAGAAAGGCATTTCGCGCGGTTTCAATCGCACAATTAGCAGCCGCGCATGCCGAGTGCTAGTACCCCTTGCGCGAACGCGGATACTTCGCGCGATGGTTGCCGCAGCCAAGCAAACGCGCATCGCCTTCAACGAATAGAATCACGCATCTCGACGCACTCCGCGTTGACCTGAACACGCGATTTTCCGACGCTGCGTCATGTTGCTCCGCTTGCGGCAAGCCTTGGGCCTGATTCTGAACCCTGCGAAAGCGGCGGTTCAACGCGGCGCCGCCATCGGTTTCGCAGCCCTGCTGCTGACGTTAAGCGCTTGCGGAAAGCCCCCGCCCGACCTGTCCAACGATGCTTATGTCTGGCAGCGCCAGTGGACGCCAGCCGTGCAGGAAGCCTTGTCCGGCGGCGCCGACGCCGTGCAGGCGTGGCGCGTGCTGATCGCAGAAATGAGCGCTGACGGCCGATGGTTCGATGCCGCGCCGGACCTGAACGCCCTGGCCGCGGCCCGTCGTCCGGTCGTCATGGTGTGGCGGCTGGATGGCCGGGTCGATGCGTTGAACGCGGAAGGCACGGCGACGCGGATCGCCGCGGCGCGCCAGGCATGGCGCCACGCCGGCATCACGGTGGCGGGCGTTGAAATCGATTACGACTGCGCCACGTCGAAACTGCCGGCTTACCGGGACTTCCTCGCCGCATTGAAACGCCGCCTGGGCCCGGACAGCGCCTTGTCGATCACCGCGCTGCCCACGTGGCTCAACAGCCCCGAACTGGACGCCTTGCTCAAGGTGGCCGATGAATCGGTGCTGCAAGTGCATGCGGTGTTGAACCCCACGCAAGGCCTGTTCGACGCCAAACGCGCGCACGCATGGTTAAGCGCCTTTGCGGACCGCACCCAAAAACCCTGGCGCGTGGCGTTGCCCACTTACGGCAGCCGTGTCGCCTGGGATGAAGACGGCAACGTGGCGGCCATCGAAAGCGAACGTCCCGCGCTGCAGCCGGGCGGCCGGGCCACGGAGCTTGTCGTGACGCCGGTCGCCATGGCGGCCTTTGTCGACCAGATCCATCAATCCCGCCCGCGGGGCCTGGCCGGCATCGTCTGGTTCCGGCTGCCCACCGCGCGCGACGAACGCGCCTGGAGCCTGGCCACCTGGCGAGCCGTGCTGTTGCGCCAAGCGCTGCAACCCAAGCTGCACGTCGGCGCGCAAGCGATCGCCGATGGCGGCGGCACGCAGGACCTGGTGCTTTCCAATACCGGCAACGCCGACGGCGCGCTTCCCTTCATCGTCCGTTGGAACGGCGTTTGCCGCGGCGCGGACGGCATCAACGGCTACACGCTGGAACGCGACGGCGCGGGGCTCTACCTGCGCCGCGCGCAAGACGGCCTGCTGCGCGCGGGCGGTCAACGCCCTATCGGCTGGATACGCTGTGAAACCCCACCCACCACCTTCCATGTACAACCGTAGATCGATCATCCGCCTGACCTTGTTGGCGTGCGCTGTCGGCGCAGGCATTGCTGTGGCTTGCGGTCCGGACTTTCCGGCGCAGTTGCTGGACGACCGGACCGGCACCTTGAGGAGCACGCCAGCCAACTCCTTCAGCTTCGAGGTGACGCGCCTGGTTGCGCCCGCCGACGCGCTGCGGGCGCAGGAATCGGCGGCATTGCCCGACGGCAGCTACCGGCAAGACGCCATTCCGGAAGACTTCGACCCCGCGCTCAACGCCGCGCAACGCGCTACCGTCCGTGCGATGCGGGCGATGCCCGACGGCGCTCAGGCTTATGCGGCGGGCGATGGCCTGCCCGACGCCATCCGCTTGTACGCCGCCGCGGCGGTCGACATCCGATCCGCCGCGCCCGCCGATGCCGACGCGGCGCTGGCGCGAGCCCGAGCGCGTTTGCTCGACATCCTGGCGTTGCCCGAACGCCAAGGGGCTGCGCGCAGCGTCTGGGCCGCTTATATGTTGGCTGAAATCGGGGCCGGCGAAACCGGGGACGCGGCAGTCGCCACGCCCAACGGCTCATCCGCCGCGTATGCGCGCGTGCGCCAGCTAGCGCAAAAGGGCGCGCCAGATCCGCTGGGCCTGGCGGTCGCCAGCTACGGCCAGGAGGCCCGCCTGCTGCTCAATGGATCCCTGGGAACGTGCGCGGCCGAGGACTTCCTGGCCGCGACGGCGTGCCCCGACGCCATTGCCGCCCCCGCACTAAAACAGGCAATCCGCCTGTATGCGGAGCAGGCGGCGCGCGGTTCAGGCAGCGGCATGGCGTCGCTGCGCCTCATCGCAAGCTGGGCGCTGGCGACACCAGTGCGCGCCAGCCGGCTGATCGATGACCCCGTCGCGCAACGGCTGCTGGTCGCCTATGCGCTGGCCAGAGTGGGCGATATCGTGGACGGCAACCCGGACAGCGCGTTCGACATGTTCGCCACGTTCGATCTGAACGGGCAGCGCGGCTACGCCGATGCCGGAGCGGGCGCAGGCAACGTCACGCCCAACCCCGCGCTGCAAGCACTGGCGACGGCGCTGGCCAAGCAGGACGTGAGCCGCATCCAGGACGCCGATCGCGTGGCCGCGCTGGCCTATCGCGTGGGCCGCTACGATCTGGCGCAAGGCCTGGCCAGCCGGCTCGACACGCCGCTTGCCTGGTGGGTGCGCGCCAAACTGGCGATCCGCCAGGGGGACATGGCCGCGGCAGCGCAAGCCTATGCGCGCGCCGCGAACGCATTTCCGACCGCCACGGACACCGGTCTTGAAGCCTCAGGCATGGCCCGGCTGAAGGCCGAACAAGGGGTGCTGGCGCTGTCCCGCGGCCAATATATAGAGGCGTTGGACCTGCTGCTGCATGCCTCGCTGCCGGCGGCGGCCGCCGACACCCAGGAAGAAGGCTGGCCGATGTCGCCATACTGGAACGATGCGGCCTATGTCGCGGAACGCGTGTTGACGACGGACGAACTCAAGGCCTATGTAGACCAGCAGGTGCCGGCCTCAGCCGTGCCGCCCGCCCCGGCCGGCTTCGCGCAGTTCGACTACCAGCGCTTTTACGACTGGATGGTGAAGCATCCGATCGCCGATGGGGACCGCCTGCGCGCGCTGCTGGCGCGCCGCCTGATGCGCGAAGGCCGCATGGATCAGGCCCTGGCCTACTTCCCGCAAGACGCCGACGCCCGCTTCGCCACTCTGACGTATGACGCCGCCGGAGCGTGGCGCGTCACGCCGGCCAGCAGCCATCGGCACGCCGTCCAATACACGGCCGCCCTGCAACAAGCCGGCAGCGCCTGGGGCCGCACGGCGCGGGCAGAAGCCTGGTTCAAGGCCGCGCAACTGGCCCGTCGCCATGGCCTGGAAATCATGGGCTACGAGCAGGATCCCGACTTTGCGGTGTACGACGGCAACTACACCTATGGCGCAGGCCGCAGCCCGGAACCGTGGCGTCAAAGCGCGGATGGCGGCAATCAACCGCCGCAAGACACGCCGGCGCAGCGTGCGGAGGCGGCCCTGCCCGGGCCGCTGGTGACACCCGAAGAACGCATGCGCTTCGCCGCCAGCGAAGCCAAGCCGTATGCGCGCTTCCACTATCGGCAGGTCGCAACCGACCATGCGCTGCAATCGGCGGCGCTGCTGCCGAACCGTTCACAGGCGTTCGCCGCCGTGCTTTGCCAAGGCACCCACTACATCATCGACGACTCGCCCGAACGCGCCCAGACGCTGTACCAGCGTTATGTAGAGCAAGGCGCCCAGGTGCCTTTCAGCGCGACGTTCGGGCGGGAGTGCCCCGCACCGGACTTCCAGGCGGCGGCCTGGTTCCATTACACGCAGGCGTGGAAGGCATGGGAACGCTTGCGCCGCGATCACGGCGGGCTGCTGCTGGCCGCAGGGCTGCTGACGCTTTTCGCCGGCGGCGCCTGCGTCTTCGCATGGCGCCACTGCGCGGCGCCCCGCCGGCCCAAGGCAGACGGCCGAGCCTAAGCCAGCGCCGGCAGCGCCACGCGCTGCATCAATTGCCGCCAGGTGCCAGGCACCCTGGCGCGCAAGCGCATGTCGGCGCCCAGCCGCGCGGCGTCGATGAATTCGTAGCGCTGGGCGGCGTCCAGGTGTTCCAGCATGGGCAGGCGCACCATGCCCGCCGCATCGCCCAGCAGGACGGGCGCCAGATACAGCAGCAGTTCATCCACGCAGCCCGCGGCAACCAGCGCGCCCGACAGGCCCGCCCCCGCCTCCACATGGACTTCGTTGAACTGCTCCTGGGCGAACCAGCGCATCATGGCCGGCAGGTCCACGCGATCCGGCGCTTGGGCCGGCAGCACCACCACGCGCGCGTTCTTGTCGGCCAGGCGGGCTACCTTGGCCGCGTCTTCGCGGGCGGTGAAGACGATCACTTCGGCGCCATCGAACAGGCGGGCGCCCTCCGGGATCTCGAAACGGCCATCCACCACTGCCTTGCGCGGCTGGCGCGGCGTGTCCACCCCACGCACATTGAGTTGCGGATCGTCCTTCAGCACGGTGCCCATGCCCGTCAGCACCACGCAGCTGCGCGCGCGCCAATGGTGACCATCGGCACGGGCCTCGGGGCCGGTGATCCATTGCGACATGCCGTTATGCAGCGCGCTGCGGCCATCCAGCGACGCCGCCATCTTCATCCACACCCAGGGCAGCCCCCGGCTCATACGCGAGATGAAACCCGCGTTGACCGCCAGCGCTTCCTCGGCGCACACCCCCGTCACGACCTCGATGCCCGCCTCGCGCAAGCGCGCCAGGCCTTGCCCGTTGACGAGCGGATTCGGGTCCCCGATGGCGACGACCACCCGCGCCGGCCGGGCGGCCAGTACGGCGTCCACGCAAGGCGGCGTGCGGCCGAAATGGCTGCAGGGCTCCAGCGTGACGTACATCGTGGCGCCCTCAACCGATTCATTACGGTGCTGGGCGTCGCGCAGCGCGCAGATTTCGGCGTGCGGACCGCCGGGCGGCTGGGTCGCGCCTTCGCCCAGCACACGCCCGTCGCGCACGATGACGCAACCGACCCGGGGGTTGGGCGCCGTCGTGAACAGCACGCGGTCTGCCAGCGCCAGGGCGCGTCGCATCCAGTAGATATCGTCGGGGGGGCTTACGGTCATCATGGCAGGAATTGTATGTCCGTCGCGGCGCCTGCGGGCGCATCCCGCCCCTGCCGGAAGGGGTATGCTCTAAGCATGTCCGTTTTGGGCCGTTAGGCGTCTTTCGACGATCTCGCGCACGGCGGGAATCCGCAGCAGAATGGCGTCGTACCCCCTGAAATCCTTGGCCTGGAGCCCGGAACATGAAACAAGCGCTGATCGTCATCGACGTACAAGAATCTTTCCGGCACCGTCCGTTTTGGGACGAAACCGAGTACCCGGCCTTCCTGGAGCAAATCCAGGGCTTGATCGATGCGGCCGCTGCCCAGGGGATTCCCGTGCTGCAGGTGTTCCACGTCAGCAAGTCCAGCGACCCAGCCAATCCGTTCTCGCTGGCCTCGGGCCACGTCAAGACGCTGCAGGAATTGCGTGTGGCGCCCACCGCCGTGTTCCACAAGACGGTGCATTCCTCGCTGTACGCCGAAAGCGCGGACGGCCGCTCCTTGCATGACTGGCTGTGGGAAAACGGCATCGAAGGCATCATCGTCAGCGGCATCCGCACCGAACAATGCTGCGAAACCACGTCGCGCCACGCCAGCGACGCGGGCTTCAAGGTGGTCTTCCCCACCGACGCCACCCTGACGTTCGCCATGCAAAGCCCGTCCGGCAAGCACTACACGCCGGCCGAGATCCGCGACCATACCGAGTTGGTGCTGCAAGGCCGGTTTGCACGCGTCACGCGCGCCGCCGACGCGCTGGCAGCCTGACCCGGACAAGGAAAGCGCCATGATCCCCGTGTACTTCGTGCTGTCGCGGGGCATCGTCCTGCTGGACCTGGCCGGTCCCGCAGAAGCCTTCCGCGTGGCCAACAAGCTTTGCCCCGGCACGTTCGATCAGCATTTCTGCGGCCCTTCCGAAGCCGTGGAAAGCGGCATCGCGGGCCTGCATCTTGCCCACATCCAGCCGCTACCGGCCGTCTTGCCCGCGCACGCGCTGGTCATCATTTCGGGCGTGGTGGGCCAGCCCACGCGGCTGGACGGCCCGGACGCCCACGCCGTCATCGATTGGCTGGCGGTGCGCCACCCGGCGGACGGCTTCACGCTGATGACCGTTTGCGCAGGCGCCCTGTTCGCCGCCGCGGCCGGCTTGACCCGGCAACGCGACTGCACCACCCACCACTCCTGCCTGGCGCAGTTGGCGGACATCGACCCGACCGCCCGCGTGCACGACAACCGGATCTTCGTCGAAGACGGCAACCTGGTCAGCAGCGCCGGCATCACGGCCGGCATCGACCTGGCGCTGCACATGGTGTCGCGCCACTGCGGGCCGCGCGTCGCCAGCGAGGTGGCGCGCGACATGGTGGTCTATCAGCGCCGCGCCGGCACGGATTCCACGCTGTCGCCGTGGCTGGAGCACCGCAGCCATATGCATCCGGGTGTGCACCGCGTGCAGGACGCCGTCGTGCGCAACCCCGCCGCACCGTGGTCCGCGCAGTCGCTGGCGGACCAGGCGCACACCAGCGCCCGCCACCTGACGCGGCTGTTCCGCGAGCACGCGGGCTGCACGCCGATGGACTACCTGTATCAGATACGCGTCGCGCTGGCGCGCGACCTGCTGCGCGAAACCCGGCTGGACCTGGAGCGCGTGGCGGAAAAATCCGGCTTCGGCTCGGCCCAGCACATGCGCCGCGTCTGGCGCAAATTCCAGCCGCAGACGCCCAGCCGGGCGCGTTCGGCGACCCTGCAATAACGGCGCCGAAGCGCCGTCTATCGTCCTGCCGCATCTCGCCGGGCGCTATTCCTTGCGCAGCTTGCCCGGCAGCAAGGGCCCCTGCATTTCGCGGATGGCCTCGACGAATTCGCCGATGTCCTCGAAGCTCTTGTAGACCGACGCAAAGCGCACGTAGGCCACCTTGTCCAGCTTGCGCAGCTCGGTCATGACCAGTTCGCCGATGTGTTCGCTGGGCACTTCGCGCAGGCCGCTTGCCAGCAACTGTTCTTCGATGCGCGCCACGGCCGCATCCACGTCCTCGGTGCTGACGGGGCGCTTGCGCAGCGCCAGGCTCAGGCTGGCGCGCAGTTTGGCGGGATCGTACTCGCTGCGGCTGCCGTTGCGTTTCACAATGGAAGGCAGGGCCAGCTCCACCCGCTCATAGGTGGTGAACCGCTTGTCACAGGACAGGCAGCGGCGGCGACGACGGATCGCGTCGCCCTCTTCCGAGACGCGGCTGTCGACGACCTGTGTTTCGGCATTGCCGCAAAATGGACACCGCATGTGTGTTCCCTAAAGGCACGGATAGCAATAATTGAGCATATTGTAACGATGCGCCCCGCGGGAAGCGCCAATACGGCTTATTCGTCCCCAATACTACGGACAGCCGGCTCGAGGATAGCGCCTGCCGCCCGGAAAGCAAAGGGACGGCGCCTTGCGGGGCCGTCCCTTTGGTCTGGCCCCTGCGGCGGATAGCCTGGGGGCCGGGGAAGTGCTGCTTACTGCTTGCCGTAGACCGGCAGGCGCGACGTCAGTTCGTTGACGCGGGCCCGCACGGCGGCGATGTTGGCTTCGTCACGCGGATTGTCCAACACGTCGGCGATCAGGTTGGCGGTCAGTTCGGCGTCGGCTTCCGTGAAACCGCGGGTGGTCATGGCCGGCGTGCCCAGGCGGATGCCGCTGGTCACGAAAGGCTTTTCCGGGTCGTTCGGGATGGCGTTCTTGTTGACCGTGATGTGGGCTTGGCCCAGCACGGCTTCCGCTTCCTTGCCCGTGATGCCCTTGGCACGCAGGTCCACCAGCATGACGTGGCTTTCGGTGCGGCCGGAGACGATACGCAGGCCGCGCTTGACCAGCGTGTCGGCCAGCACCTTCGCGTTCTTGACCACTTGCTGCGCGTAATCCTTGAAGCCGGGTTCCAGCGCTTCCTTGAACGCCACGGCCTTGCCGGCGATGACGTGCATCAGCGGACCGCCCTGGATGCCGGGGAAGATCGCCGAGTTGATGATCTTCTCGTGCTCGGCCTTCATCATGATGACGCCGCCGCGCGGGCCGCGCAGCGACTTGTGCGTCGTGGACGTGACGAAGTCGGCGTGGGGCACCGGGTTGGGGTAGGCGCCGCCGGCGACCAGACCCGCGTAGTGGGCGATGTCGACCATGAACAGCGCGCCGTTTTCACGGGCGATGCGGGCCATGCGTTCGAAATCGATGTGCAGGGCGTAGGCCGATGCACCCGCGACGATCAGCTTGGGCTTGTGTTCGCGGGCCAGTTGCTCGACTTGCTCGTAGTTCAGGACTTCGTTTTCGTCCAGGCCGTACGAGATGAAGTTGTACAGCTTGCCCGATGCGTTGACCGACGCGCCGTGCGTCAAGTGGCCGCCTTCGGCCAGGCTCATGCCCAGCACGGTGTCGCCCGGCTTCAGCACGGCCATGTACACGCCCTGGTTGGCCTGCGAACCCGAGTTGGGCTGCACGTTGGCGGCTTCAGCGCCAAAAATCTGCTTCAGGCGGTCGATAGCCAGTTGTTCGACCACGTCCACGTACTCGCAACCGCCGTAGTAGCGCTTGCCCGGATAGCCTTCGGCGTACTTGTTCGTGAGCTGCGTGCCCTGGGCTTCCATGACGGCCGGGCTGGCGTAGTTCTCCGAAGCGATCAGCTCGATGTGCTGCTCTTGGCGAACGTCTTCCTTCTGGATGGCGGCCCAAACGTCCGGGTCAGCCTTGGACAAGGTGAGGTTGCGGTCAAACATGACGGGGGATTCCTGAGGCGGTAAGAGAGGAGAAAGCCGTGTCGGGTGGGTAAACCCGAAGAATGCTGAATAGTTTACCGCGTCAGGCGGATTCAATTGCCGCCAACATGGGGGCAAGCGAGGCAAAATACCGGCGATGGGCACGAAAACCACGCTAACGCGTCGTGCCCGGAAACCGCTCTCAACCCGACTTGAGAAACTTTCATGCAAAGCGCCACCCTCATAACCTACTCGCTAGTAGCTGCCGCCAGCGTCATCAGTCCGGGCCCCGCCACCATGCTTGCCATCCGCAACGGCGCGGCGGGCGGCGTGCGCGCCGTCGTGCCGTCCACGCTGGGCAATGTCACCGGATTGTTCCTGCTGTCGGCCGCAGCCATGCTTGGCCTGGGCGTGGTGCTGCAGTCTTCGGCACTGCTCTTCACGGCGCTGAAGATTGCAGGCGCCGCCTACCTGATCTATGTCGGCCTGCGCCACCTGCTGGGCCGCGCCCACATCGCGCCGCCCGAAGACGCCGCCATCGCCGCCCCGCCGCGCCGGCCGGGCCGCCTGTACCTGGAAGCCACGTTCGTGGCCGCCATGAATCCCAAGCCCATCCTGTTCTTCACCGCGCTGTTTCCGCAATTCCTGAACGCGCACGAGCCGCTGCTGCCACAGTTCTTCATCCTGACCGGCATCTTCATGGCCATGTCGCTGGTGTCGCTGCTGACCTACGGCGCCCTCGCCCGCCGCGCCCGCCGACTGCTGCGCCAACCGCGCATCGTGGTCTGGTTGAACCGTCTGGTCGGCTCGATCTTCGTCGCCTTCGGACTGGCGCTGCTGCGCCTGAAGCGTTCGACCGCCTGACGGACGGTGGGTGGGGAACGCAAAAAAAGGGCCGCAATCGCGGCCCTTTTTCATGATGCAGGCGTCACCACTGACAGCGTCACCGACTTGCCCGTCCGACCCAGCATTTCCACCAGCGCATCGATCGTGAATTTGGCGGTTTTCTTGTTCACTACATCTGACACGCGTGGCCGCGAAACCATCAGGATCCTGGCGGCATCCGACTGCTTCAGATGATGCAGAGCGATCCATGACGCCAATTCGTTCATGAGCTGCTCTTTCAGGAATTTGGCGTCATCGATCTGTTTCGCGGAAACGGCTTGCAGACGCCTGGCTTCGGCGGGCGCAAAGCCCAATTCCAGGAATAAGTTTGCGCCAAACGGGGTCACGTGCCGAACTTGGGTGTCGATCGTCATTTGCCGGTACTCCTTGTGTGGATCACCGCCCGATATCGGGCGCTGACGATGTCGCGGTCCCGGTGACTCGTCGCGCGCGTCGTCTTTTGAAATGCGTGCAGGACATATAGCGCTTCGTCAAACTTGGCGACATACATCACTCGAAACGAACCCGCCCGCTCCCGGATGCGAAGCTCGCGAACGCCGCTACCCAGGTTATCTAGCGACTTCCAATCATCTGGCTCAAGGCCAGCCTGAATCTTGCCGAGCTGGAATCCGGCCTGCCGCCGGCTCTCATCGGGAAATCTCAACAAGTCCGCATACGCGGAACCGATCCAGCGTATTTCCTTTCCCAACGTCATTACCATCCATATGTATAAAATTTTATACCAAAATAGAATGCAGCACAGCCGCCCTCTATGCGACGGCTCGACTCTCCAAATGGGGCTAGTCCTATTCCAGCAAATCGCGGCGCTCTGCGCTCGATTCGGCTGCAAATCGCGGACCAAAGGCAATGCGGCTTACCGCAGATGCAGAAGGGGCCACCCTGCGTCGGCCGAAAAAAAAGGGCCGCAATCGCGGCCCTCTTTACGCAGCGTCAGCGGCTGGCGCTACGCCTCGGTCGCACCGATCTGCTTGGGCGCCAGTTTCGGATTGAGCGTGTAGGTGCCCGTCACCGAGGCGTGGGCCAGCACGTGCTTCTGCATGGCGCGCAGCGCGTCCTCGCCGGTGAAGGAGCCGTTCAGGTTCAGGCTGTGCACGTCCAACGCATACAGCGTGAAGACGTAGCGGTGCACGATCGAATCGTTCCAGGGCGGGCACGGGCCGTCATAGCCGAAATAGTCCCCGCTCATGTCGTGGTCATTGGCGAACCACGAGGAATACGAATTGATGCCTTGGCGCGCATCCATCGGCGCCAAAGGACCGCCCTTGCCGCGCGGCGTGATGCCGTTGGAGAAGGCGCCTTCATCGATTTCGCGCAGGTCGGCCGACAGGTCCACCAGCACCCAGTGGAAGAAATCCACGCGGGGCAGGTCGGCCGGAACTTCGCGGCCTTCCTGGTTGACGTCGTCAGGCCGCGACGGCACGTCCGGATCGTGGCAGATCAACGCAAACGACTGCGTTCCCGGCGGGACGTCGTCCCACGAAAACTGCGGGTTGTAGTTGTCTGCCAGCGCGACGTGCGATTGCGCATCGATCTTGCCGAAGGCGTAGCGCTCCGGAATCGACTCGTGATCGGAAAAAGACAAACTCGAAAGTTTCATGTCGTGCTCCTTGAAGTGCCGCAGGGGCGTACCGCCCCTGCCTGTACCCTCAGCGTATCAAAACTTCGCAATCATGGGTTCAAGTTAACACGCGCGAACTTGCGCTTGCCCACCTGGACGACGTAAGTCCCCGCGGGCAATTGCAACGATTTATCCTCGACTCGATCGCCGTTGACGCGCACGCCGCCCTGCTCCACATTGCGCTGCGCCTCGGAACCCGATGCAACCAGGCCCGCTTCGCGCAGCAGCTTCAGGATACCCACCGGCGCGCCGCCGATATTCACTTCGGGCATGTCTTCCGGAATGGCGCCGTCGCGAAAGCGTGCTTCAAAGGTCGCCAGCGCTTCGTCGGCCGCGCGCGCGGAGTGAAAGCGCGTGATGATTTCCTGAGCCAGCATGACTTTGGCATCACGCGGGTTGCGCCCGCCATCGGTCTCTTGCTTGAGGGCGGCGATCTCTTCCAGCGAACGGAACGACAGCAGTTCGAAGTAACGCCACATCAGCGTGTCCGAAATCGACATGAGCTTGCCGAACATCGAATCGGGCGACTCCGAAATGCCGATGTAGTTGCCCTTGGACTTGGACATCTTCTCTACGCCGTCCGTGCCTACCAGCAGCGGCATCGTCAAGATGCACTGGGGCTCCTGGCCATATTCCTTTTGCAGCTCGCGCCCGACCAGCAGGTTGAACTTCTGATCGGTGCCCCCCAGCTCCAGATCGGACTTCAGCGCCACCGAGTCATAGCCCTGCATCAGCGGATACAGGAATTCGTGAACCGAAATCGGGATACCGCCCTTGAAGCGCTTGGTGAAGTCCTCGCGTTCCATCATGCGGGCCACGGTGTAGCGCGATGCCAGCTGGATCATGCCGCGTGCGCCCAGCGGATCGCACCATTCGGAGTTGTAACGGATTTCGGTGCGGGCCGGGTCCAGCACCAGGCTGGCCTGCGCGTAGTAGGTCTTGGCGTTGGCCTCGATCTGCTCGCGCGTGAGCGGCGGGCGGGTGCTGTTGCGGCCGCTGGGGTCGCCGATGGTCGACGTGAAATCGCCGATCAGGAAGATGACGTTATGGCCAAGGTCCTGCAGCTGGCGCATCTTGTTCAGCACCACGGTGTGGCCCAGATGGATGTCCGGCGCGGTGGGATCCAGCCCCAGCTTGATGCGCAGGGGCACGCCGGTGGCGCGGCTCTTGGCCAGCTTGCGGGCGAATTCGGACTCGACCAGCAACTCGTCGCAGCCGCGCTTGGCTATACGCAGATCGGCTTCGACTTCGGGAGTGATAGGGGCTTCTGAGGGTGACATGGCAGGGGGACCAACGCGGCTTCAGCCGACAAAAAGGTGTAAAAAGTGACGAAAACTATCGAAAATTCTAGCCGAATCAGCTAGGATACCGCCCAATCATACGCAACTGCTATCTATACGCAGTTCGCAGTTGCGGTTCGGCCTACCACCCGTTGTTCACAAGATGCGCCCTGCGCCAGCAGCCCTTGCCCCCGAATCCGTGGCGCGCAGGGGCCGTTCGTGTTACGCACCCTGCGAGCTCAAGCCACCTGAGAGGGTATCTTCACGATGAATCGTGGCCTCCACGAACTGGCGAGTAGCATCAAGCGCAAAGTTGCTGCCCTGTTTGCGCCCGTTGAGCCCAAGCCCCATCGCTCGGGACTTTTCCGTCGCACTCTTCTCGTCTCCGCTATCGGTCTGTTTGCAGGCGCCGCCGCCCTCGGCATGGTGCAGCAACCCGACCGCACCGAACTCCCCCCGTCCCGCATCATCCAGAGCGTGCTGCCGCTGACCGCCGAGCAAGTCGAAGTCAGCAGTCCCAGCGCCGCGCCGTACATCAGCGAAACCCGCATCCGTGCGGGCGATACGCTGGCTGCCGTACTGCAACGCCTGGAGCTGGACGCCCCGAACCTGCAGACCTTCCTGACGCACGACGCCAGCGCCCGCAGCATCTACAAGCTGTACCCGGGCCGCTCCGTCCAGGCCGCCACGGACGACCAGGGCAACCTGATCTGGCTGCGTTACATCCACACCCCCGGCAATGAGACCGACGGCCAGGTCGTGACGCGCATGCTGCACGTGGCCCCGTCCGGCGACAGCTACAAGGCCGAGGAAGTCACCGAAAGCACCGACCGTCAGACCCGCGTTGCCGTGGGCACGATCAAGTCGTCGCTGTTCGGCGCCACGGACGCCGCCGGCATTCCGGATTCGGTCACCATGCAGATGGCCGACATCCTCAGCGCCAAGATCGACTTCCTGCGGGACCTGCGCCAGGGCGACCAGTTCCGCGTGGTCTACGAAGTGCGTTCGCACGACGGCCGCTACGCCGGCGCCGGCCGCGTGCTGGCCCTGGAATTCATCAACGGCGGCAAGACCTACAGCGCCGTCTGGTTCAGCCCCGACGAAAAGAGCGGTTCGTACTACGACTTCGACGGCACCAGCCTGCGCGGCGCGTTCCTGCGCACCGCCCTGAAGTTCAGCCGCATCAGCTCGACGTTCGGCATGCGCATGCATCCCATCCACAAGACCTGGACGGGCCACAAGGGCGTGGACTACGCCGCGCCCTCGGGCACGCCGATCCACTCCACTGCGGACGGCACGGTCGAGTTCTCCGGCTGGCAGAACGGCTACGGCAACGTGGTCATCGTGAAGCATCACGGCAAGTACTCCACGCTGTATGCCCACCAAAGCCGCATCGCCGAAGGCATCACCAAGGGCTCGAAGATCTCGCAAGGCCAGTTGCTGGGCTACGTCGGCGCCACCGGCTGGGCCACCGGCCCGCACCTGCACTACGAGTTCCGCGTGGACAACCAGCCGATCGACCCGCTGTCGGTAGACCTGCCGGTCGCCCGCGCCCTGGAACCTGCGGAAGTCCGCGCGTTCAACCAGGCCGTGGGACCGTACAAGCAGCAGATCCAGCTGCTGACCGAGTTCCAGCAGACGCTGCCGGATGCCCTGACCAACGTGGCCAGCCGCTAACCGGCCCGCCACAGCAAAACGTCCCAAAAAGGCGGCCCGCGCAGATTCTGCCGGCCGCCTTTCTTCTTTCCGAGGCGCCTGTGAATTCCTCCGCTCCCCGCCCGCAGGGCAACCCAGCGCTCTACATCGGCTTGATGTCCGGCACCAGCGTCGACGGCGTCGACGGCGTGCTCGTCCGCCTGGACGCCGGCCAGGCGCCGCAGGTGCTTGCCAGCGCCAGCCTGCCCATGCCCGAGAACCTGCGCCGCGAGCTGCTGGCGCTGAACCTGTCCGGCGACGACGAGCTGGCGCGCGCCGCGCTGGCCGCGAACGCGCTTGCCCGCCTGTACGGCCAGGCGGTCGCCGCCCTGCTCCAGGACGCCGGCCTGAAAGCGGACGCCGTGACCGCCATCGGCGCGCACGGCCAGACCGTCCGGCACCGGCCGGACAGCGGCTATACCGTGCAGCTCAATGCGCCTGCCTTGCTGGCGGAATTGACCGGCATCGACGTGGTGGCGGACTTCCGCAGCCGTGACGTGGCCGCAGGCGGCCAAGGTGCACCGCTGGTGCCGCCATTCCACGCCGCGATCTTCGGCGCGCAGCATGGCCGCGCCGTCCTCAATCTGGGCGGCATCGCCAACGTCACGCTGCTGGCGCCCGGCCAGCCGGCGCGCGGCTTCGATACCGGCCCGGCCAACGTCTTCCTGGACGCCTGGTGCCAACGCCATCTGGGGCAGCCCTATGACGCCGACGGGCGCTGGGCCGCCACCGGCCAGGTGGTGGCGCCCTTGCTGGAACAACTGATCGCCAGCGAGCCCTGGTTCGCCCTGCCCCCGCCCAAGTCCACCGGCCGCGACCTGTTCAACCTGCAATGGCTGGACGACCGGCTGGCCGCATTCGACGGCCCCAAGCCGGCCCCTCAGGACGTGCAGGCGACGCTGCAGCGCCTGACTGCCAGGACGGTCGCCAATGCCATCGACGCGGCCGCTGCGGGCACACAAGAGGTCTTCGTGTGCGGCGGCGGCGCGTATAACGCAGGTCTGATGCGCGAACTGGCGTATTGCCTGCAGCGTCCGGTGCAAGCGACCGATGCGCTGGGCGTACCTGCGCAGCAAGTCGAAGCGCTGGCCTTTGCGTGGCTGGCGCAGGCGTTTGTCGAACGCCGGCCCGCTGGGCTGCCGGCCGTGACGGGCGCGCGCGGCCCACGGATTCTGGGCGCGCTCTATCCTGCTTGAAGCGGGCATGAAGGCCGAACCGCACCACATGCCGCCCAAAAACAAAAAGCCCTTCGGCATGCCGAAGGGCTTTTGCTTTCCCGAACCGGAGAGGAATTACACCGAGAACGAGGAACCGCAGCCGCAGGTGGTGCTGGCGTTGGGATTGCGGATGACGAACTGCGCGCCTTCCAGGTCTTCCTTGTAGTCGATCTCGGCGCCGACCAGGTATTGGAAGCTCATCGGATCAACCAGCAGTTGAACGCCGGCCTTGTCCAGCACGGTGTCATCTTCGTTCACGACTTCGTCGAACGTGAAGCCGTACTGGAAGCCCGAACAGCCGCCACCTTGGACAAACACGCGCAGCTTCAGCTCGGGGTTGCCTTCTTCGGCCAACAAGTCCTTCACTTTGGCGGCAGCCGAGTCAGTAAATACCAAAGGAACAGGCGGGGCGGCCTGGAGGTCGACGGTTTCGGTCACTGCATTCATGGTTCACTCCTGGCCGGATAGGCCATATTTCGGTGAGCGGCAACGGCGCTCGCATAGTGTCACTATAGCGCAGGGCTTGACTAGACTCAAAGTTCCAGTTTGATACTGCGCGATGCACGGACGGTATCGCCTTCCAGGACGCTGACGGTAACGCTTTCGGGGACAAAGCCCTCGGGCACCGCCAGAACTCCCTGGCTGCGCTGGTATTGGTCGAATTGCAGGGCCAGAGACGCCGCCGTAGTGGATTCGCCCGTGGCCGTCACGGGCCCGGCTTCGGCCTTGACCTGCAGGGGCGCCAGATCCACGGTAACGGTTTCGCCCTTCAGGACGCCCGTGGCCTGGAAACGCAGCGCGCCCGCAAAGGAGGCCCCGCCGTTGCGCCCGCTGCGCATCAACAGCACCTTGTAGCGCAGGCCGCCGCCTTCGCGGTCGATCTGCACGCCACGGATGTCCACCGAGCCTTCCGGCCCCGGAGGCAGCAATTGCTCGTAGAACGCCAACTGGTCTCGCACTCGGCCGACTTCGGCCTGCACGGCGCGCAGCTGGGTTTCCAGTTCCTGGCGGGCGGCGCGCTCGATGACGAGCTCGCCATCGGCGGTATCCAGCTGGCCCTGCGTGTAGCGCAATTGCGTGGCCTGCTGGCGCATGGCTTCTTGCTGCGCCTCGGCCTGCGCCGCGCTGATCACGACGGCATCCTGCGGCTGGGCTTGCCGCTGGGCATGGAAGTAGCCGGCGGCACCACCCAGCAGCACACCGACAAGCAGCCCTGCCGCCACGCGCAGCAGCCCGCCGACAGGGCGGGATGGAGGTGTGGCGGGGGAGTCAACTGACATGGGAAGCAGAGGGGCAGCGGCCGGAGCCGCCGCCCGATCCGGGCATCAGGGCAGAATCGCGACCTGATCCAGGCCCGTCGATTCGGGCACGCCGAACATCAGGTTCATGTTCTGGACGGCTTGGCCGGCGGCGCCCTTGACCAGGTTGTCTTGCACGACCAGGACGATCAGCTGGTCGCCATTGCCGGGACGGCTCAGCGCGATGCGCAGGTTGTTCGAGGCACGCACCGAACGGGTTTCGGGCAGGCTGCCGGCCGGCATCACGTCCACGAAGGGTTCGTCGGCGTAGCGTTGCTCGAACAGAGTCTGGAAGTCCGTGTCGCGAGCCTCAGGCAGGATGCGGGCGTAGATCGTGGAGAACATGCCGCGGATCATCGGCACCAGGTGCGGCACGAAGGTCAGGCCGACCTTGCCGCCGGAGATCTTCTCCAGCTGGGCAACGATTTCCGGATGGTGGCGGTGACCGGCCACGCCATAGGCCTTGAAATTGTCGGACGCTTCCGAGAACAACGAGCCTACTTCCGCCTTGCGGCCGGCGCCCGACACGCCGGACTTGCAGTCGGCGATCAGGGTTTGGGCATCGACCAGCGGCTTGCCGCCTTCCAGCAGCGGCGCCAGGCCCAGCAGCACGGTGGTGGGATAGCAGCCGGGGTTGCCGATGACGCGCGCGCGGGCGATGGCTTCGCGGTTCAGTTCCACCAGGCCGTATTGGGATTCGGCCAGGATGTCCGGGCAGGTATGGGGAATCTTGTACCAGCGTTCGAAGGTGGGGATGTCCTGCAGACGGAAATCGGCGGCCAGGTCGATGACGCGGGTGCCTGCGGCGATCAGTTCCTGGGCTTGCGCCATTGCCACGCCGTGGGGCGTCGCGAAGAACACCACGTCGCAATCCGTCAGCGTGGCCTTTTCCGGTGCCGAGAAGGCCAGGTTCACGCGGCCGCGCAGGTTCGGATACATGTCAGCCACCGGCAGCCCGTCTTCCTTGCGGGACGTGATGGCGGTCAATTCCACATTGGGATGCTGCGACAGCAAGCGCAGCAGCTCGACGCCGGTATAACCGGTGCCGCCGACGATACCAACCTTGATACGGGTGTTCGATGCTTGGGCCATGATGGTGTGCTCTTCGTAGAACGAGGCTAGATTGTATCGCTCGGGAAACGGGTCTTGCGGCACCGTGCCAAAATTGGTGCGCGAACCCCTTTGTCCGACCGGACGGGGTGCGCGGAGTTCCGCGCGGGGCGGCCGGGGCATCTGTCCCGCGTCCGCCCAAAAACAAAAAACCCGCCGAAGCGGGTTTTTTGCAGCAACATTAACGCTTGCTGAACTGCTTGCGACGACGTGCCTTGCGGAAGCCGACCTTCTTACGTTCGACTTCACGGGCATCGCGGGTCACAAAGCCAGCTTGCGACAGTGCGGGCTTCAGGGTCGCGTCGTAGTCGATCAGGGCACGCGTGATGCCGTGACGGACTGCGCCGGCCTGGCCGGTTTCACCGCCGCCATGGACGTTGACTTTGATGTCGAACGATTCCAGGTGGCCGGTCAGTTCCAGCGGCTGGCGCACGATCATGCGGCCAGTTTCGCGGGCGAAGAACTCGTCGACGGGCTTGCCGTTGACAACGATCTTACCCGTGCCCTTCTTGATGAAAACGCGAGCCACCGAAGTTTTGCGACGGCCGGTTCCGTAATTCCAGTTACCGATCATGGCGTTTCCTTAGATATCCAGCGTCTTGGGCTGCTGGGCGGTGTGCGGGTGCTCGGCACCAGCATAGACCTTCAGCTTCTTGATCATGGCGTAGCCCAGAGGACCCTTGGGCAGCATGCCCTTGACGGCCTTCTGAATGGCGCGACCGGGAAAACGCTCTTGCATTTTCTCGAAGTTCGTTTCGCGGATACCGCCCGGGTACGTGGTGTGGCGGAAGTACTTCTTGTCCTTCGCCTTGGTACCGGTAACGACGATATCGGATGCGTTGATGATGACGATGTAATCGCCAGTATCAACGTGCGGCGTGAATTCAGGTTTGTGCTTGCCACGCAGACGACGTGCGACTTCGCTGGCCACACGACCGAGGACTTTGCCCTTGGCGTCGATCACAAACCAGTCACGTTGGACTTCATGCGGCTTGGCCACAAAGGTCTTCATGATGGTTCCTAAGAATAAAAAGTTCTTGCTGACTAGAACGTCTAGCCAGTGTTCTTTCCCCAACTAGACAAGAGTCCTGGCGACGTGAAATCGTTGGATTTCAAGTTCCGGGCCTTATCTTTATGACGTCCCGCCTAAGCGTTATTACCCGCCCGTGCAATGGTCAAAATGAGGGAAAGCCTGAAATTCTAACACGGTTGCTCAAAAAGTGGGCAAGCGGGAAGAATTCAGGAGGCTATCGGCCACGCCCGCGGGCGCAGCCGATGTGCACGCGATTCGGGGACAAAGCCCCGAGACAGGGGCGCGCTCAGGCGCCCAGATACGCTTCCAGCACCCGCGGATGGCCCAGCAGTTCGCGGCCGGTGCCGGTCAGCGCCATGGCGCCGTTCTCGAGCACGTAGCCGTTCTGGGCGATCTTCAGCGCCTGGCGCACGTTCTGCTCCACCAGGAACAGGGTCAGGCCGTCGGCGTTGATGGCGCGCAGCGAACGGAAGATCTCCTGCACGACGATCGGCGCCAGGCCCATCGACGGTTCGTCCAGCAGCAGCAGGCGGGGCTTGGCCATCAAGGCCCGGCCGATGGCCAGCATCTGCTGTTCGCCGCCCGACAGGTTGCCGGCGATGCCGGTGATCCGCTCTTTCAGGCGCGGAAACAGGTTGAACACGTATTCCAGGTCGGAATCCACGTTCTTCAGGCCGCGGCGGTAAGCGCCCAGCTCCAGGTTTTCCAGCACCGTCATGGTGGTGAGGATGGCCCGGCCTTCCGGCACCTGCACAATGCCGCGCGCCACGAGCTGGTGCGGGGCCAGGTTGGTGACGTCTTCGCCTTCGAACAGGATGCGGCCGCGCGCTTTGGGCAGCAAGCCCGACAGCGCCAGCAGCGTGGTCGATTTGCCGGCGCCGTTGGCGCCGACCAGGGCGGTGATTTCTTTGGCGTTCAGGTTCAGGTCGATGCCGCGGACGGCTTCGATATGGCCGTAGTTGACCTCGAGTCCGCGGACTTCCAGCATGACGCTCATTTGGCGGCCTCCGCTTGTTCGGTGTCTTCGTCGTCTTCGCGGCCCAGGTAGGCCTCGATGACCTGCTCATTGTTGCGGATCTCTTCGGGACCGCCGCAAGCGATGATCTTGCCGAAGTTCAGCACCGCGATGCGTTCGCACAGGCCCATGACGAAGCGCATGTCGTGCTCGATCATCAAGATGGTGTAGCCGCGGTCGCGGATCGCCAGGATCTCGCGCATGAGTTCGGCGCGTTCGCCGGTGTTCATGCCCGCGACCGGCTCGTCCAGCAGCAACAACTTGGGCTCCGTGGCCAGCGCACGCGCCAGCTCCAGGCGGCGCTGTTCGCCGTAGGACAGGTTATCGGCCAGGTCGTTGGCCTTGTGATCCAGGCGCATCCACGTCAGCAGCTCGTGGGCGCGCTCGCGGGCGCGCTTTTCGTGCTCGCGGTAGCCCGGCAGGCCCAGCAGCAGGCTGGGGAAGCCGTAGTTCATGTGGCGATAGGCGCCCACCACCACGTTTTCCAGCAACGTCATCTCTTTGAAGAGACGGATGTTCTGGAACGTACGGGCAATGCCCATGCGCGTGATGCTGTGCGGCTTCTTGGCCAGCACGCTTTGGCCGTTGAACGTGATCGAGCCGCCGCTGGGCGGCAACAGGCCGGTGATCAGGTTGAACACCGTGGTCTTGCCGGCGCCGTTGGGGCCGATCAGGCCGAAGATCGCGCCTTCGGGCACGGACAGGCTGACGTCATGCAGCACATGCAGGCCGCCGAAGCTCTTGGAGACGGAAGAAAGCTCAAGCATGGCGCTTGCCTCCCTGGCCGCCCCGGCCTTGACGCGCCCAGCGCTTGAAGCGCGCCGGGTCCCAGATGCCTTGCGGCAGGAACAACACAATCACCACCAGAATTACTCCGTTCGCGATCAGACGCAAATCCGCGAAGCCGCGCAGCAGCTCGGGCAGCACCGTAATGATGAAGCTGCCCAGGACAGGACCCGCCAGGCCGCCGATGCCGCCCAGGATGGCCATGGTCAGGATTTCAACGCCCCGGTCGAAACCGTATTCGTTGGGACCGATGAAGAAGGTCAGGTGCGCGTTCAGGGCGCCGGCCAGGCCTGCGATCATCGCGCCGGCCACGAAGGCCAGCATCTTGTTGGCACGCACGTCGATGCCCATCAGGCCCGCGGCCGTTTCGTCGCCGCGGATGGCGTCGAACGAGCGGCCAATCTTGGAGGCGCGCACGCGCCAGAGCACGAACAGGACGATGACGACCGCCAGCACCACATGCCACCATTGCGTCAGCTGCGGGATGCCGTTCAGGCCCAGCGCGCCGCCGGTAAGGGACTCGGTGTTCAGGATGGTCACGCGCACGACTTCACCGAAGCCCAGCGTGGCCATGGCCAGATAGACCCCTGACAAGCGCAAGGTCGGCAAGCCGATCAGCGCCGCCACCAGCGCGGGCGCCGCCATGCCGCCGGCCAGGGCGACCGTGAACGGGGCGTCGTAGTTCATGGTGAGCAGCGCGGCGGTATACGCCCCGATGCCCATGAAAGCGGCGTTGGCCATGGCCAGCATGCCGCAGGCCAGGGTCAGCCAGATGGAGAGGGCCAGCAAGGCATTGGTGCCCAGCGTGAGCACCAGGTTGCCGTAGATGGCCCAGAAGTTTTCGAATCCGCTCATTCTTTAAGCCTTGCGTTGAACCACTTTGCCGAACAGACCTTGCGGGCGCACCAGCAGGATCAGGAACAGCAGGCCGAAAGCCACCGCATCGCGCATGGTGGAACCGACGTACGCAACCGACAGCACCTCGGCGAAGCCCAGGAAGAGCCCGCCCAGCATGGCGCCGCGGATGTCGCCCATGCCGCCCAGGATGATGACCGCGATGCCCTTGTGCAGCATCGGCTGGCCCATCAGGGGGAACAGCGCGTTCGAGTACAGCCCGATCAGCACGCCGGCCACGCCGCCCAGGGCAGCTGCGGCGAACGAGGTGGTGACGAACAGGCGCTCGACGTTGATGCCCAGCAGCCAGGCGGCCTTGGGCGATTCGGCGATGGCGCGCAGCGCGCGGCCGAATTGCGTGCGGCGCATGACGTACATCAGCACGGCCATCAGCGCGAACGACAGGAAGATGATGCCCAGCTCGATGACGGTCAGGTGCAGACCGGCAACTTCGATCACTTCCTCCGGCACGGTGCCGTGCGGGAAGCGCAGGTTGCTGGCGCCGAAAATGCTTTGGGCGCCGTTATTCAGGATGATGCCCACGCCAATCGTGGCGATCATGGGGATCAAGTGCGGCGCGTTGCGCTTGCGCAGGGGCTTGAGCACCAGGTAGTCGATGATGACCCCGGTGAAGCCGGCCACGAAGAACGCGACCATCAGCGCACCCCACAGGGGCAGGCCGAATTGCTGGACGACGAATAGTGCCGCGTAGGCGCCAACCATGAAGACGGCGCCATGCGCCAGGTTGATCACCCCGAGCACGCCGAAGATCAGCGTGAAGCCCAGCGCGAACAGTGCATACACACAGCCCAGCGACAAGGCATTGACGAATTGTTGTTCGAACATGATGGGACTTTCCAGATCTATGAGGGCCTCCACGCGCCCGCTGCGTGGTCCGGCTCTCCCCGAGGGAGGCCATTTTTGTCTTGGGACGGCCCTACGATAAAAAGCGCCTTGCGGACAGCGCTGCCGTCCGCAAGGCGCATCCCCCCGCGCGGGGATGCGTACTGCTTACTTCTCGATGACGTACTTGCCGTCCTTGGTCACGCTGACGATCGGCGCCTGGTCGGCGTCGTAGCCGGCCGGCTTGCCGGCGCGGTCGTTGGCTTGACGGAACTTGAACGCGCCAGTGGCACCGGTCCAGGTCACGGAAGGCAGGGCGTCGCGCAGGGCAGCGCGGTCCTTGGGCAGTTCGCCGGTGATCTTGGTGTTCTTCAGCGCCTGGGCCACGATGTACATGGCGTCATACGACTGGGCTGCGAACTGGTCGGGCGAACCGTTGAACTTGGCCTTGTAGGCGTCGATGAACTTGACGTTCTCGGGGGCCT
>Ga0160495_100122_pt1 | contig 115271 bp, 109 predicted proteins | sample DID4MG_4_FD_108251 | JGI IMG/M metagenome (GOLD analysis project Ga0160495, IMG submission 108251) | Enriched soil microbial communities from UW Madison campus, WI, USA - DID2933_E24_FP4 MG | ecosystem: Environmental > Terrestrial > Soil > Unclassified | place: USA: Madison, Wisconsin... | reverse complement strand
TTCGACTTGGTCTTCAGGTCCAAGACCATCTCCACCATCGACCTCAACAAGCCGGTGTGATCATCCTCAAACCGTCACGGATGTCTCCGAACACCTGTCACGGATGTCTCCGGTCTGAACATCAAAGAGAGAGGGATCATTCTCAGACCTCCACCGCCCCCGCATCGTAGGCGAACAGGCCCAGGGTCTCTTCGTTCTTGATCTCGGTCATGCCGTAGAGGTGGGCTTCGTCGCCTTCCAGGCGGTCGGCGTTGAGGTTCGACTCGACCTGGATGAAGCCGCAGCGTTCCTTGCGGGCGGCCTCGTAGCGAGCCAGGGCCTCGGGGACGTCGGACGCGGCTTCGAAGGCGCGGGCCAAAACGAGGGCGTCCTCGATGGCGGCGGCGGCGCCTTGGCCCAGGAACGGGGTCATGGCGTGGGCGGCGTCGCCCAGCAGGGCCACGCGGCCGCCGCGCACCCAGGTCTTGAGCGGTTGGCGGGCGAAGACGGCCCACTTGTAGAGGGCGGCCGGGTCGATGGTGTCGAGCAGGGCCTGGACGTCGCTGCTCCAGCCCTCGAAGGTCTTGCGCAGGTCGGCCAGATCGGCGCGGATCGTCCAGCCTTCCTCGGCCCAGCCCTCCTGGCGGGCGAAGAAGACGAGGTTCAGCAGGGTCGAGTTACGCAGCGGATAGCGCACGGCCATGCGGCCCGGGCCGATGTGGATGCCGGGGAAGTGCGCCAGGTCCTCGAGCAGCGGCCCCTCGACCGGCACGATGGCGCGCCAGACGACGTGGCCGGTGAAGTGCGGCTCGCCTGGATCGAAGCCCTTGCGGACGCCCGACTTGACGCCGTCGGCGCCGATGACGGCGTCGCCTTTGATTTCAGTCCCGTCGGCCAGGACGGCGATCGCGCCGTCGGCGGTCGGCTCGGCGCTCACGCAAGGGCTGGACAGGCGAACCGTGGCGCGGCCGGTGGCCTCCAGGGCCTCGACCAGGATGGCGTGCAGGTCGGCGCGGTGGATGTAGACGTAGGGCGCGCCGTAGAGGTCGCGGACCTTCTGGCCGCGCTCGAAGGCGACCAGGTCGCGGCCGTCGGCCCAGTGCTGCACCCTCTGGCGCTGAGGCTCGACCCCGGCCGTGGTGATGGCCTCGGCCAGGCCCAGGTGGTGGTAGACGCGCATGGCGTTGGGGGCGAGGGTGACGCCGGCGCCGATCTCGCCCAGGGCGGGGGCCTGTTCCAGCACCTCGACGGTGTGGCCGGCGCGGGCCAGGGCGATGGCCGCGGTCAGGCCGCCGATGCCGGCGCCGGCGACGATCAGGTGCTGGGGACGCATGGGTAGTCTCCGAACTTAAGCATAGGTCGCCGCGTCGGCCAGCAGGGCGTCCAGCCCGGCGACCGCGTTGAGGCGAGGAAGGTCGAGAATGTCGAGGCCGTCGGTCGTGCCTTCGGACCGCAGCTTGGCGAGCCATTCGGGCGCGTAGCGGGCCAGGCCGTGCAGCAGCAGCATCGGGTGCAGGGCGATGGCGAAGCCGAGCTCCTGCAGCTCCGCGCCGGTGCGCAGGGCGGTGATCCCGCCCTCGACGAGGTTGTGGACCAGGGGAACGCGGGCGGCGAAGCGCTCGGCCACGGCCCTGGTCTCTTCCAGGGTGCGGGGACCCTCGACGAAGACGATATCGGCGCCGGCCTCCAGATAGGCCTCGGCGCGATCCATGGCGGCTTGCGGGCCTTCGACGCCCAGCGCATCCGTGCGGGCGACGACCAGGGTCTCCGAGCGGGCGTCGAGCGCGGCGCGGACCTTGCCGACCATCTCGGCCAGCGGGATCACGCCCTTGCCGCGCATGTGGCCGCAGCGCTTGGGAAAGGTCTGGTCCTCGAGCTGCACGGCGGCGGCGCCGGCGCGTTCGAGCACCTTGACCGTCCGCTGGGTGTTGAGCGCGTTGCCGAAGCCCGTGTCGATGTCGACGATCAGCGGGATCTCGACGCGGTCGGCGATGGCCCGCACCGCGTCGGCCAGCTCGCCGACGCCGACCAGGCCGACGTCGGGACGGCCCAGCCGGGCCAGCGACAGCGCCGCGCCCGACAGGAAAGCCGCCTCGAAGCCGGCCTGCTCGACCAGCAGGGCCGAGAAGCCGTCATAGCAGCCCGGCGCGGCCAGCAGCCGGCGGCGGCCGTCGGGGCCGGCCGCCAGCCGCTCGCGCAGGGGCTGGGCCGAGCTGGTCACTGGCCAGCCTTGTTGGGGGAAGCGCCCGTCGGGATGTGGCTTTCGTGGTTGGCCAGATACCAGTCGGCGATCTCCTCGCGGGTGGCGAACCACACGCCCGGCAGGCTCTTGGCGTGCTGGATGAACTCGCGAAGGGCGCGGATCCGGTAGGCCCGGCCCGAGACGTGCGGGTGCAAACCGACGTTCATCAGCCGGCCCGAGGTGGCGCCTTCCTTGTAGAGGACGTTCAGTTCCTCGATCAGCACGTCACGGTACTCGTCGGTCGTGTGGCCGCGGCGGGTGAGCAGGGTGAAGTCGTTGATCTCGTTGGAATAGGGCGTCGAGACGATCGGGCCGTTGGGCGTGCGCAGCAGGTAGGGCTGATCGTCGTTGAGCAGGTCGCAATAGAAGGTGCAGCCGTGCTCGGCCAGGATGTCGGCGGTCTGCAGCGTGCCGCGCAGGGACGAGGACAGCCAGCCCTTGGCCCGCTTGCCGACGAAGCGCTCGTACTGCTCCAGCGAGCGCAGGACGATGTCGCGCTCCTTGGCCGGGTCATGGGCGAAGTCGGTCAGCAGTTCGCCCTGTTCCCAGTTGTGGGCCAGAAGCTCCCAGCCGCGCTCCAGGCAGGCGTCGGTCATGGCCTTGCGGCGCTCGAAGGTCACCGCGTTGGTGGTGCAGCTGGCCTTGATCCCCATCTCGTCGAAGAGGTCGAACAGCCGCCAGATGCCCACCCGCTGGCCGTATTCGCGCCAGGTGTAGTTGGGGAAGTCGGGCGTATCGCCGGCCAGCACGTCGGGCAGGATCGGCGGCCCGCCGGCGTAGTACTTCTCCTTGGTCGGCTTGGTGAGGTCCCAGGTCTCCAGGTTGAAGGTCAGGACCAGGGCCACGCGCGCGCCGTTCGGCCAGGTCAGCGGCTTGCGGTGCGGAAGCGGAACGTAATCGTATTCCATACTGATGCCCTTTGATCCCTAGTGCTCGAGCAGGAGCGAGCCGAAGCCGTCGATCTTGTCGGTAATTCCCATGCTCCGGAGAGCATGCCAGTAAGTGGCGGTGTTGATGGCCACGACCGGCTTCTCCAGCCAGAACTCGGCGATCCCGGCGACCTTGGCGAAGGCCAGGTTGGTGCCGCACTGGACGACGGCGTCGGCGCCTTCGGACACCTCGATGGCCGCGCGCTTCAGCGTCTGCGGGCTCTCGTGGGCGATCAGCATCGGGGAGGGCGATTTGAGGCCCTTCACCTGGGTGACTTCGTAGCCCAGGTCCTCGAAGAACTTGCGCACCTGGTTGTCGCCGACCGGCATGTAGGGGGTGATGACCCCGATCTTCTTGATGCCGCCATAGGCCTTCAGAGCCGCGTCGACGGCGGTGGAGCCCATGACGACCGGGACGCCCTTGGTGCGCTCCAGCATGCGCTGGGTCAGGCGCTCGGCGCCGTCGGCGCCGTCCCAGAAGGTTTCGGCCGACATGCCCATGACCACGCAGGCCGGGTCCATGCTCATGGCCACGTCGACGCTGTCCATCGTCGCGTCGCGGATGTTCTGCAGCATCACCATGAACGACTCGTCGTCCGTGACCTTGGTGTCCGGAATGGCGATGCGCTGGAAGTGGTTGGTGACGCCGCGCGGGCGCATGTCGTCGTATTCGGGCTGGACGCTGGTGTTGGTCGACGGCGCGATCACCGCATACTTCAGGCGGTGTCCCAATGAATCCGGCATGACGCTTCCCTCGACGTTTCGATGGCCGAGGAATGGCAAAGCCGGATCGTCCGCGCCGCAGCCCAGCGGCCGATATCCGCCCGGCGGATAGGAAAAAGCGCCGGGGAAGCGGGATGGGCGGGCGTCGCTAGGGTCGTCGTTGAACCACAACGGAAATTCTCCCCGGGGGACGAGACCATGGCCGCTTTTATCATCGCGACGACCGTCATCACCGACGCGCCCCGCTTCGGGGAATATGTGAAGGCCATCGCCGGCCTCGCCGAGCGCTTCGGTGGCGAGACCTATGTGCGGGGGCCGGTCACCGAGGTCCTGGAGGGCGAGGTGCCCGAGGGCGAGCGCGTGATCGTCACCCGCTATCCCGACGCCGCGGCCGCCAAGGCCTACCTGCATTCGCCGGAATACCAGGCCGCCAAGGTCCTGCGCCAGGGCGCGGGAACCGTCGTGGTCCGCATGATCGTCGTCGACTGAGATTGACGCGTGTGACGGGGCGCGTGGGGAAGCCGCGCCCGCACCCGCCGACCAAAAACTAGCGAGGTTCCGTGGAACGATTCCAAGTCGTCGTAGCGGGCGCCGGGCCCGTGGGCTCGGTGGCCGCCTATCGGCTGGCGCAGCTCGGCGTCGATGTGTTGCTGCTGGAGAGCGCGCCGCGCTGTCCCGAGGACCTTCGGGCCTCGACCATGCATCCGCCGACGCTCGACATGATGAAGGCGCTGGGCGTGCTGGAGGACCTGGAGGCCCAGGGCCTGCGCGCGCCGGTCTATCACTATCGCAACCGCACGACGGGCGAGGTGCTGGCCTTCGACATGGGCGAGCTGTCCGACATCAGCGAGCATCCGTATCGGCTGCAATGCGAGCAGTTCAAGCTGGCGCGCCTGCTGACCGAAAAGCTGGCCGGCCATCCCAACGGGCAGGTGCGGTTTTCGCATCGCCTGGCCCACTTCACCCAGGACGACCAGGGCGTCACCGTCTCGATCGAGGCGCCGTTCGGCATCGAGCAGGTGCGCTGCGACTATCTGATCGGCGCCGACGGGGCCAATTCGATCGTCCGCAAGTGGCTGGACATCGAGTTCGAGGGCTTCACCTATCCGGAGAAGTTCCTGACCCTGTCGACCGACTGGCCGCTGGAGGACCATTTCAACGGGCTGGCCCACGTCAACTACGTGGCCGATCCCAAGGAATGGTGCGTGCTGCTGCGGGTGCCGTCACTGTGGCGGATCCTGGTGCCGGCCAACGGCGACGAGAGCGACGAGAGCCTGCTCTCCGACGCCAAGAAGGCCGAGGTGCTGGGCGGACTGATCGGTGACGGCGAGACCGTGCAGACCGTGCACCGCACGCTCTACAAGGTGCACCAGCGGGTGGCCAAGACCTACCATGTGGGCCGGGTGTTGCTGGCGGGCGACGCCGCCCACCTCAACAATCCGCTGGGCGGGTTCGGCATGAACTCGGGCATCCACGACGTCTGGAGCCTGACCGAGAAGCTGGTCGCGATCCTGAAGGACAAGGCCGATCCGGAGAAGCTGCTGCCGCTCTACGACCGCCAGCGGCGGGCGGTGATGCACAAGTTCATCCAGACCCAGACCATCGCCAACAAGGCGGCGATGGAGGCCGGCACCGCCGAGGCCTATGCCGAGCGCGAGGCCAAGATGCGCCAGATCCTGGCCGACCCGGACCAGCGCCGCGAGTACCTGCTGCTGCAGTCGATGTACAAGAGCCTCGAGCTCGAAGCGGCCACGGCCTGAGGAGCTTGCAGCGATGATCCAGTTCCACACCGTCAACACTGCCAACGGCCAGAAGGCGCGGATCGTGCTGGAGGAGACGGGGCTGGCCTATGCGGCCACCCCGGTCGACCTGATGGCCGGCGAGCACAAGCAGGCGGCCTACAAGGCGCTGAGCCCGTTCGGCAAGGCGCCGGCCATTGTCGATCCCGACGGCCCGGACGGCGCGCCGATCGTGGTGTCGGAGACCTTGGCCATCGCCTGGTACCTGGCCGAGAAGGCCGGCGGCGCGCTGCTGCCCAAGGGACCGGCCGAACAGGCCGAGTTCCTGATGTGGGCCTCGGCGGTGTCGTCGTCGGTGGCTGGCGCCTTCACCAACCAGTTCGTGGCGACCTTCCTGGCGCCCGAGAAGACGCCGTGGCTGATCGAGCGCTCGATCGCCGACTGCCACGAGCAGCTGGCGGCGTTCGACGCGCGGCTCTCGACCCGCGACTACATGCTGGGCGGGCGGTTCACGATCCTCGATGCGCTGTTCTTCCCGGTGGTCGCCAATTCGGCCAAGCGGCTGGAGGGCGGGCTCGAGCCTTACCCGAACCTGGCCCGCTACGAGGCCTTCGTCGGCGCCCGCGCCGGCGTCCAGCGGGGCATGGCCTACGGCTGAACGGAAAGCAGCCGGGGCGAGCTGTCCCCGGCTGCAACCTCCGCGCCGTTTTCGACCGCAAAGCCTTGTGAGAGTGTGGCTCGCACGGTTAACGCGCAACGAGGCCGCATGGAGCGCAACTGGATCAAGGGGCGGGTGTTCGTGGTCGATGACGACCCGGTGCTGCTCGCCTTCCTCGAAGGGGCGCTGGCCAAGTCCGGCTATCTCGTCCAGGCGTTCGAAACCGCCCGCAGCGCTCTGCACGCCGCGGCCATGGACAAGCCCGCGATCTGGCTGATCGACATCCGCATGCCCGACGTCGACGGCACCGAACTGCTGAAGATGCTGCGCGCCAGCGACGAGCATCGCGAGACGCCGGTGGTCATGCTGACCGGCGACGGACGCCTCGACCGTATCGCCGCCGCCATGGGCGCGGGCGCGACCACCTACCTCCTCAAGCCGTTCTCGCCGCAGCAGGTGGTGGAGAAGGTCTATGCGGTGCTGAATTTGCGGTAGGGGGCAACCTCCGAAGACGCTGCCTATGAGGGGTTACGCCGCTAACGGCGCTACCCACCCCGTAAAATCCCCGCGAAAGCGGGGACCCAGGTGTTTTATCGTCGAGCGCCGTGGGTTTCAGAAAAAGCCTGGGTCCCCGCTTTCGCGGGGATTTTACGGAAGGTGGGGTCAGGCAAGCAGGAACCTCTCCCACGAGAGGTTCCTGGAGGAAGGCCTCACCAAGCCACCTCGGCCCCCGCCAGATCCAGGAACTTCCCCGTATCCTCCAGGCTTAGCCCCGCGATCACCTTCTGCTGGCCGGCGACGCTTTCCTCGACGGAGTAGGGGGCGTCGGGGCCGCCGAGGGCGGTGCGGGTCCAGCCGGGGGCCATGGCGATGACCGTGACGCCGTCGCCCTTCAGCTCCACGGCCAGGCCCTTGGCCAGCATGTTCAGCGCCGCCTTGGACGAGCGATAGGCGTGCGAGCCGCCGTAGACATTGGTTCCGATCGAGGCCAGGCCGCTGGACATCATGACGATGGTCTTGGTCTCGCCGGCCTTGAGGTTGTCGATCAGGGCCGCGGTGATGCGGAACGGCGAGACGACGTTGGTGGCCAGGATGTCGGCCCAGATGTCGTAGTCCATGCCGGACAGGGTCTGGTGGGCCATGCCGTCGGGCAGGGGGATGGGGCCGTAGGTGCCGGCGTTGTTGATCAGCACGTCGATGGCCACGCCCTTCAGCCGCTCGGCCAGGGCGGCGACGGAAGCCGCGTCGTTCACCGACAGGGCCTCAATGCGGACCTTGCCCGGATGGGCGGCGGCGATGGCTTGCAGCTCGGCGGCCGCGCCCGGATCGCGGCAGGTGGCGATGACGTCAGCGCCGGCGACGGCGTATTGGCGGACGTGCTCCAGGCCGATGCCGCGATTGGCGCCGGTGATCAGGACCGTGGTCATGGCGTGCTCTCTTGTTCGTTGCTGCGCCGACTTGAACCGGTCGGAAAGGCGAGGGCGAGGCGGCGGCGATCTTCGCCGCTGTGCGGATAACGGCCTCGGGCGCGGGGAGCGGGCGAGGGGCGAGCGCTAGGACCGAGGCTCGAAGATTCCGCTGGAGCCGCCCTTGACGCTCATCCGCAAAGCCTATGCCGATACGCCCGCCGGCCAGGTGCACCTGCGCCGGGTGGACGGGCCTGGCGATCCGATCGTGCTTCTGCACCGCACCCCGGTCAGCTCGGCCTGTTTCGACGGCGTGCTGGCGCGCCTGGCCGGTCGCCGCGCGGCGTTCGCGCTGGACACGCCCGGCTTTGGCCAGTCGTTCAAGCCCGAGGGTCTGCCCTCGACCGTGGACTACGGTGCCTGGCTGCTGGCGGCCCTGGACGCCCTGGGCGTCGAGCGTTTTCACCTGGCCGGACACCATACCGGCACCCACATAGGCGCCGAGATCGCCGTGGCCGCGCCCGACCGCGTGCGCTCGCTGCTGCTGAACGGCGTGCTGTTCGCCACCGCCGAGGAGCGCGAAATGTTCCGCGCCCAGGTCGGCCAGGCCGCGCCGATCGATGCGCACGGCGCCTATCTGATCCAGTCCTGGGGAACGATGAAGGGGTTGCTGCCCCGCTTCGACGCCCAGCTGGTGCAGACCGAGTTCCTGGGCGCGATCGGCGCGCCGGACGGCCGCAACCAGGCCTTTGGGGCGATCTTCGACCAGGACTTCGCCAGCGTCTTCGAGGGCGTGACCTGCCCGGTGACGGTGCTGCAGGCGGCGGACGACCCGCTGGCCGGCTTCGTCGGCCGCATCCGCAAGGCCCGCCCGGGCGTGGTGGTCACCACCCAGGGCAAGACCGGCGTCGCCGCGCCCGAGCTGGAACCCGAGATCTTCGCCGAGACCCTGCTGGCCTTTGCGGCCGGTGTCGAAACCACGCCTCCGAACACCCCCCTTCAGTGGACCCCGCCCATGACCAATCGCCGTTTCTCCCTCGTCCGCGCCGGCCAGGGCTTCGAGCTGGCCGATAGCATCGTGTCGGTCCCGACGCCGGGCCCGGGCGAGGTGCTGGTGCGGGTGCGCGCCGTGGCCCTGAACCGCCGCGACGTGATGATCCGCCAGGGCTGGTATCCGGTGGGCGAGGCCGACGGCTTCACCCCGCTGTCGGACGCCGCCGGCGAGATCGTCGCGGTCGGTGAAGGCGTCGAGGGCCTGGCCGTGGGCGACCGCGTCGCCTCGACCTTCTTCCAGAACTGGGCCGGCGGCCGCATCACCTTCCCGGCGGTGATCTCGTCGCTGGGCGCGGGCGGTCCGGGCGTGCTGGCCGAGCATGTGGTGCTGTCGGCCGGGGGCGTCGTGAAGCTGCCCGACAGCCTGGACTTCGTGCAGGGCGCGACCCTGACCTGCTCGGGCGTGACCGCCTGGTCCTCGCTGGTCACCCATGGCGGCCTTCAGGCCGGCGACTGGGTGGTGACGCTTGGCACCGGCGGCGTCTCGCTGTGGGGCCTGCAGATCGCCAAGGCCTTCGGGGCCAAGGTGGCCGTGGTCGGCGGCGACGACGCCAAGCTGGCCCGCGCCGCGCAGCTGGGCGCCGACCTGACCGTCAACTATCGCACCACGCCCGACTGGGAGGTCGCCGTGAAGGAAGCCTCGTTCGGCGGCGTGCAGCACGCCCTGGAACTGGGCGGCGCCGGCACCCTGGCCAAGTCGCAAGGCGCGCTCGGCGTCGGCGGCCACGTGGCCGTCATCGGCGCCCTGGACGGCTTCGGCGGCACGCTGGACGCCTCGGCCATGGTCATGGCCGCCCAGCGCGCCACGGCGATCTCGGTCGGCTCGCGCGCCGATCACCAGGCGCTGTCGGACTTCGTGGCGGCCAAGGGCATCGTCCCGCAGGTCGACAGCGTCTTCGCCCTCGACGCCATCGAGGGCGCCTACGCCCGCGCCGACAAGGGCGCGTTCGGCAAGGTGGTGGTGACGCTTTGATCTGATCCTTCTCCCCTTGCGGGAGAAGGTGTCGTCCGAAGGGCGACGGATGAGGGGTCTCTCAGACGTCAAACGCCGCGAAAGCTGATCGGCTTTCGCGGCGTTTCTGTTGGTGCGACCCCTCACCCGACCCCGCTTCGCGGGGCCACCCTCTCCCGCAGGGGGAGAGGGGTTTCAGGCTTCCACCACCTCGACCAGCGCCCCGCCCGGGGCGCGCAGCACGCCGGCGCGCTTGCCGCCGTAGACGGCGCCGTCGCGGGCCGTGGGGGCGATGATCCAGTCGCCCTGGACGCTGTCGAAGTCCGGATGCTTGAGCGTGCAGATGGCGATACCCGGCGGCAGGGCGCCGGCGTGGCCGGGGCGCACCGTGGCCTCGGCCGGATACTGGTCGAACTCCAGGAAGACGTCCTTCTGATAGGTCGCCGTCGCCAGGGCGTGGCGGCTGTCCTTGGGAAGCTCGAAGGCGTCGTTGATCATATTGTAGACGATGGTCATCGGCGCGCCGACGTCCAGGCCCAGGGTCTGGCCGAACCAGGCGCCGCTGGCGTCCATGTCGTCGCTGGCCAGCACCAGGATGAACAGCTTGTCGATCAGGCTGCCGGGATGGGGCAGGCCGTTTCCGGGCGAGACGATCTCGGTGAGGTAGACGATCTCGCCGTCCGGGCCTTTCACCTGCATCGGGTGGATGGTGGGCAGGCCGTCGATGCGCTTGGGCGGGCCGATGATCTCGAACGGGGCGTCCTGCATGCGGGCGTTCACGGCCATGACGTCCTGGCAGCAGATTTCGATCGCAGCCCAGCCGTAGGTGCGCAAGGGGCGGTATTCCGGCACCGGGTCGCCCTCGACGAAGCGCAGGAAGACGTCGGCGCCGCTGGCCGGTTGCAGCACGGCGTAGGGCCGGCCGGCGCTCGCCGGGGCGCCCCAGCTGGCGGCGAGGTCGGCGGGGACCTCGCCCTGCTCGACCACCGTGTAGTCCAGCCATTGGGCGTAGCGCTGCGCGGTCGCGGCGACGTTCGGCGTCACCAGGGTGGCGGCCCGGAGAAGGTTCATCGATCAGATCCTGAAAAACTAGTCGCGCAGCTCGACGGCCACGTCTTCCGAAGCGACGTCGCTGGTTGCGACGGCGGCCTCGGCCTCCTGCTGGACGATGCGCAGCACGCGGGCGAGGTACTCCTGCAGCCACAGGCCGCGCTCGGCGGCGGCTTCGGCGGAGGGCTCGAAGCGCTCGATGTCGGCGCGGTCGAGGCCGCCTTGGGCTTCGAGCACGCGCTCCAGGGTGTCGAGCCGGGCGCGGGTGACGGCCAGTTCCTGGACCACGGCCATGGTCACGGCCAGGACGCGCTCGACTTCCGGATTGGCGAAGAAATAGGGGCGCTTGCCGGCGGGCTTGGCGCCGGCGTCGGCCAGGGCGTCTGCAATGCTCATCAGGACTTCCGGGCTCCGATCACGCGCCACGCGGCCTTGCGGCCGTAATCTTCGCTGTCGTCGTCGGCGGCGTCGGGGAAGACCTCGCGGTCGACCACGGCGGTGACGCCGTCATGGATGAGGTCGTCGGCGGCGAAGCCGGCCTCGACCATGCGGGCGTCCAGGTCGATCTCGTGCAGCGTGCTCCAGAAGGGCTCGTTGTTGTAGAAGGCGTCCCAGTCGCGCATGGCCTGCTCGAACAGCGGCATGGTCGGCGCGTACTGCGGCTGCTCGACGTGCAGCACGACGCCACCGGGCACCAGCACGCGGCGGCTCTCGGCGAAGATGGCCTTCATCGAGGTCAGCGACAGTTCGTGCAGGAACATGGTGGTCTGCACCCAGTCGAAGCTCTCGTTTTCGAAGCGCGAGAGGTCGGCGCCGTCGGCCTGGACGAAGCGGATGTTGGTCACGCCCAGCGAGGCGGCGCGGGCGGCGGCGTAGCGCAGCATCGGCCCGCCGACGTCGATGGCCACCACTTCGGCGTCCGGGAAGGCCTGGGCGATCGGCAGGACGCTGTGACCGACGGTGGCGCCGATGTCGAGGATGCGCTTGGGCTTGAAGTCCGGCAGCCGGCGCTTGACCCAGCGCACCACGGCGTGGCCGCCGCCGTCGGAGAAGCGGCCCAAGAGGCCCCCCGTGGTGGCGAAGCCGCCGTGGTCGTAGTTGGCGCCGCCCGAGACGTCGCCCTCGAAGCGCTCGACGTGATAGCTGCCGGGCATGCAGTGGTGGTCGACGGCTGACACGTAGCGCGGGATCGGCAGGGTCGGGTCGAGCTCCAGCTGGCCCAAGGCGGCGTTGAGGGCTGCGGCCTTGGCGGCCAGCTCTTCGGCCTGGCGCAGGGTGGTCCAGCGGCCCGCCTGCTGGCGCTGCTCCATGGTCAGGCGGCGAAGGGCCGACCAGGTCTGGAAGGCGGGATCCTTCAGCAGGGCCTTGCGGACCTCGTGGCGATCCTCGGGCGCGCGGCCGTGGGCCTTCTGGAAGGCCGGTTCGACGCGGGTCTCCCAGGCCTGCTTCACGCCGGGGATGAGGCGGGTCGACAGGTGGCGGTTGAGCTGGGCCAGGACGTTCAGCCGCTCGATCTCGTCGTGCGACATCTCGGGGAACACCCCGTGGCGGCCGACCTTGCGATAGTCGGGCGGGCCGTCATAGGCCTGGATCGGCCCCTCGTTGACGCGACCGGTCATGGCGCACTCCTACTCAATCGGCGTCAGCTTGCGCCCGTCGGATGGCGCGTGGGAGCGCCTTGGCGCGAAAATCCGACTGCCGGAAATCAGGCGCCGGGGACGGCGACACGCTCGCCGGCGGCCGCTTCGACGCGGGCCTCCTCGACCTCATGGGCGGCGGCGAAGCGGTAGCGGCCCAGGGGCAGCAGGACGAGGCCGCCCAGCACCAGCAGCACGGTCGCCACGACCAGCGACAGCTGGTAGCCGCCGCTGCGGTCGAAGTCGGCCCCGAAGGCCACCGGCCCCAGGCCCGACCCCGCCGCATAGGCGCAGTAGAGGCAGCCGTAGAGGGTCGAATAGGACCGCGCTCCGAAATAGCGGGCGATCAGGAAGGCCAGCAGGTCGAACTCCATGCCCGCTGCGACGCCCACCAGGGCGATGGCGACCAGGGCGCCGGTGAAGCCGGGGTCCTGGCCGTGCAGGATCAGGCAGCCCAGGGCTGGCAGGCACAGCAAAACGAGCGCCACGGCCGGGGCCCAGAAGCGGTCGACCAGCCAGCCGCCAGCCACGCGTCCGGCGATCACCGACAGGCCGACCACGGGGGCTAAGCTGACGATCTCGGCTTTGCTGAAGCCCTTCAGCTTCAGCATGTTCTCAAGGTTCGGCAGCGGTCCGGCGATGGCGAAGGAGAACAGCAGGAAGCCGCCAGCGATCAGCCAGAACTTCGCATCGCGCAGGGCCTCGGGAAGCGTCAGGCCCGGCAGGGGCGCGGTCTCGGTGTGGACGCGGCCGACGCCGGGATCCTTGAAGGCCAGCAGGGCCACGGGCAGGGCGACGACCAGGGGCAGGGCGCCGGTGACCAGATAGGCCGCCCGCCAGCCGTGGGCCTCGATCATCCACATCAGGAACGGCTTGATCAGAAAGCCGAAGACGCCGGTGCCCATCAGGGCGATCCCCAGCGCCAGGCCCTTGTTGGCCTCGAAGCCGTTGTTGATCGCCCGGGTCCAGGTGGTGGGCAGGGTGCCCGCGCCGACCGCCCCCATCAGCGCCCAGTTCAGGTAGAACAGCGGGAGCGAGCCCTTGGTCAGGGAAAAGGCCATGAAGGCGAAGGCGAACAGCACCAGCGAGGCGATCGCCACCGGTCGCACGCCGATCCTGTCGCCTAGCCAGCCGATGATCGGGCCGACGATCATCACGGCCACGGTGGCGACCGGCAGGCCCAGCATGATCGAGGCGAAGCTCCAGCCGAATTCCTTGGCCAGCTGCGGGGCCAGCATGCCGATGCTGTAGAAGGGCAGAGGCGACAGGCCCAGGCCCACGCCGAGCACGACGCTGAGCAGCAGCGGCCAGCCCCGGCGGAATTCGCCAGCCTGGTTTTCGGATAGTTTCGCCATCGCCGTTTGCCCCGCCGCGATCAGATCGGTAGGCGAGGCAGCCTGGGGCGCTGAACGTCGCCCGCAACAGGAATATCCGGAGCAGTCGCCTTGCGATCAGACGTCAGGCCCGGCGCCGCCCTTTCGGGGGTCAAGGTGCTCGATCTTTCCCGCGTGCTGGCCGGTCCTTGGGCGACCCAGGCCCTGGCCGATATGGGCGCCGAGGTCGTGAAGGTCGAGCGGCCGGGCGTCGGCGACGACACCCGGGCGTGGGGGCCTCCGTTCTTCGAGACGGTGGACGGGGGAAGGGGTGACGCCGCCTATTTCACCTGCGCCAACCGCAACAAGCGCTCGGTGACCATCGACATGGCCGACCCGCGTGGCGCCGACCTGATCCGCCAGATGGCCGCCGAGGCCGACGTGGTGGTCGAGAACTTCAAGGTCGGGGGCTTGGCCAAGTACGGCCTGGACTACGAGAGCCTGGCGGCGATCAATCCGCGCCTCGTCTATTGCTCGATCACGGGTTTCGGCCAGACCGGGCCTTATGCGCCGCGGGCCGGCTACGACTACATGATCCAGGCCATGGGCGGGCTGATGTCGGTCACCGGCCAGCCGGACGGGGCCGAGGGCGCCGAGCCGATGAAGGCTGGCGTGGCCGTGGTGGACCTGTTCACCGGCCTCTATGCGGCCAACGCCATCCTCTGCGGCCTGCTGCATGCGCGGGCGACGGGGGAGGGGCAGCACATGGACATCGCCCTGTTTGACGTGCAGGCCGCGGTCCTGGCCAATCAGGCCAGCAACTACTTCGCCACCGGCCAGCCGCCGGGGCGGCTGGGCAACGCCCACCCCAACCTCGCCCCCTACCAGGTGTTCGCCACGGCAGACGGGGCGATCGTGCTGGCGGTGGGCAATGACGGCCAGTTCCGCGCCTTCGCCAAGGCCGCTGGCGCGCCGAAACTGGGCGAGGATCCGCGTTTCGCCACCAACGCCCAGCGGGTGGCCGCGCGGGCTGAGCTGGCGCAGCTGATGGCCCCGATCCTTGCCGGCCGCGAGACCAAGGCCTGGATCGCGCTGCTGGAGGCGGCCGGCGTGCCGTGCGGCCCGATCAACAGCATCGACCAGGTGTTCGAGGAGCCGCAGGCTGTGCATCGCGGCCTCGTCGTCGAACAGTCGCGGGATGATCTCGCGGTCCCGATCCGCACCGTGGCCTCGCCGATCCGGGCGTCGAGGACGCCTGTCGTGGTCGAACGTCCGCCGCCGAGCCTTGGGGCGGATACGTCGGCGGTGCTCAGCGGGCTGGGCAAGAGCCAGGCCGAGATCGCCGAACTGAAGCGTGAAGGCGTGGTCTAGGCGCATCCCCCGGGTTGCGTTGAGGCAAGTGCGGTGGCGCTATGGAGCGATCTCACGGAGGACCCCTTGATCGCTCGCAACGCCTTGTGGCCGCTTGGCCTGATGCTGCTGCTCTCCGGCTGCGCCACGGGCGGGTTCGAGATCTCGGCCGCCGATCAGGACGCTGCTGTTGAGCGTAGGCACAACGCCCAGTCCGCGCAGATGGAAGCCGAGGGGCTCCACGGGAGCTTCTTTCCGGTGAGGCACGGTGTCGGCCGCTGTCGATGGGCGTGGCTCAAGCCCTCGGTGGCCGTCTGCCGAACCTCCTACCTGACCACGTCGAGCCGAGCGCGCGTCGCGACGAAGCGGTATCGCCGCGACTCGGAAGGAGACTGGGAGCTGGTCGACTAGGTCGGATCTACCGCGCCGCCCGCGCCACGCCTTCGGGCATGGCCCCGGCGAAGTCGATGACGCACATGGCGCCGTACGAGCGGTGGCCGCCACAGGCGACGCCGGCGCTGCTGTAGCCGGTCGACAGGATGTTGCGGCGGTGGCCGCGGCCGGGCACTCGGCTGTCGACGATCAACTGGCGGACCACGTCGCGCGGGTCCTCGTAGCCGTAGGAGATGTTCTCGGCCGACATGCCGGCATAGACGCCGTACTTGCGCAGCCGCTGGCCCAGGCTGCCGCTCGCGCCGTGGCCGACGTCGCCGCGCGAGCCTTGGACGCGGGCGTGATCGCGGGCCGCGTCGTCGATGCGTCCGTCCGAGGTGAGCGGCGGCAGGGGGCGCTGGCGCTGCAGCTCGGCGACGGCCTCGTCCAGCGCCTGAGGATCCTCGCGATAGAGGCCCTGGTCGCGGCTCAGTTCGCGGGCGTAGGCCTGGGGGTTGGTCCGCACATAGTTGATCTCGTCGAGCACCGCCTGCTCCTGGGTCTGGGCGGCGGCCGTCTGGGGCAAGGCAAGCAGCAGCAAGCCGGCGAGCGCCAGCACTGGGCGACGGTAAGAACGCATGGGTACCTACAAGATCGGAAAGCCCCTCGGTCTGTGCCTTAGCACGCTTCTTCGGATTCGCACGGCGCCGCCGAACGTCGCGGGCGTAGGGATATCCGCGAGGCGATAAAATCGGCGACGAGCCGCCCCGGCGCCTGGGGAGGCGGCATCAAGGCGGCACGACAACCGCCGGATTCCACGATGCTTCTCGCCCTGCTGACGCTGCTGCACGTGCTGGTCTTCGTCTACTGGCTGGGCGGGGACCTGGGGGCCTTCTACATCTCGCGTTACCTGACCGACCCGGCGCGGACGGTGAAGGAGCGCGGCCTGGCCCTGCGCGTGCTCAACGACATCGACATGGCGCCGCGCACCTGCCTGATCCTGGCCCTGCCCACGGGCCTGACCCTGGCCAAGGTGAAAGGCTGGTGGGACGTCTCGCCCGTGGCCGTGGCGGCGGTCTGGGCGCTGTGCCTGTTCTGGCTGATCATGGCCTGGAGCATCCACATTCATCACAGCCCGCCCAAGGCCGGGATCCGCCGCATCGACATCGCCATCCGCTGGGGCGTGCTGGCGGGCCTGGGCGGCTACGCGGTCGCCAGCCTGGCGGGCCTCGTCGCCGCGCCGCTGTTCATCGCCCTGAAGATGCTGATCCTGGCGATCGCCATCTCCTGCGGCCTGCTGATCCGCCGCCAGCTGGCGCCGCTGGGCGCGCCGGTGACCACCATGCTGACCACCGGCCCGACGCCGGAAAGCGACGCGGCGATCAACGCCGTGCTGGAGGCCACGCGCCCCGTGGTGCTGACCCTCTGGGCCTTGCTGATCGGGGCCGCGTTCCTCGGCCTCTTCACCCCAACCTGACGGAGCTCGCCATGACCCTGCGTTTCGAACCGACCATGGTGGCCGAGGACAAGACCGCCCGGCAGCTCTACGAGGCGGTGAAGGCCAACCCCGCCCGCGCCCGCTTCGGCTTCGGGGCCAAGGCGGCGGTGGTCAATATCGACTTCCAGCAGGCCTATACCCGGCCAGACCTCTTTCCCAAGAGCGCCTACGTCACCGATCCCGACCAGATCGCTCATGTGAACCGCCTCTCGGCCCTGGCCCGCGCGCGCGGCATGCCGGTGATCTGGACGCGGGTGATGTACAAGCCCGACGGCGGCGACGCCGGCGTCTGGGGGACGCGCACCGACACGCCCGACAGCCTGCAGAACATCAAGCAGGACAGCGAACGCCACGCCTTCGACCCGCGCGTCGAGATCGATGCGGCCGTTGACCTCGTCTACGACAAGCGCATGCCCAGCGCCTTCTTCGAGAGCCCGCTGCAGAGCTATCTGGTCTGGCACAAGGTCGACACCGTGATCCTGACCGGCGGCTCGACCAGCGGCTGTGTGCGGGCCAGCGCGGTGGAGAGCCTGTCGCGCGGCTATCGCACCATCGTTCCCGAGCAGTGCGTGGCCGACAAGCACGAGAGCTACCACTTCGCGAACTTGACTGATCTTCAGCTCAAGTACGCGGACGTGGTCGACGTGGAAGAGGCGGCGGCCTGGCTGAAGGGGTGAGGCGTGGTTGGCGGCGCGTTCCCGACGGTCGCCGCCAGCCCCTCTCTGGACGCGCCGGAAGCGGGCGTCAGGTCGCGGCGAATTTCATCTCACGCCATCGACCAGGCGTTACGCCTTCCCAGTCCCGGAATGCGCGATAGAACGAGCCGGTGTCCTGGTAGCCCAGCAGATAGGCGATCTCTTCGATCCCCGCGCCCGGATCGTCCAGCAATTGACGGCTGAGCTCCTGACGCGCTTCCGACAGCAATTGCCGGAAGGTCGTGCCTTCTTCCGTCACCCGCCGCTGAAGCGTCCGCTCGCTGACACCCAGTTCATGGGCGATGTCCGAGATTTCGGGGCGACCCGAAGCCATGCGGCGCTTGATCACCACCTTGATCTGCTCGCCCATCGCGCTGTCGGACTCGAGTTCGCCGAGGGCGGCGGCCAGCGCCGGGGTCAGGATTTCCAGCATCTCGGGATTGTGGCCCGGGAAGGGTAGGTCGAGGTCGGCTGCGTCGATGACCAGCGCGTCCCTTTCCGCGCCGTAGCGGATCGGGCAGCCGAAATAGCTTTCCCACGCGCCGTGCCGCACCGACGGCCTGGCGAACTCCACGCGCCGGGGTACGATCCGCCGTCCGCTCGCCCTGCGCCCCAGTTCGAGCAGGGCGGTGAAGGCCAGGTCGACGAAGATGGCCGGCGCGGGGCCGTTGGCGAACAGCCATTCATTGGTGATGACGCATTCGCCGTCGGCCTCGACGAGACTGAGTTTCTCGGGCGTGCAAAGCCGTTTGAAGCGTGCGACCCGATGAAGCCCGTCGCGATAGTCGCGCGCATAGAAGGCGGCCAGCATCGACGGCGGATAGACGCCGGTCTCGGTGGCTTCCACCAGTCGGATGCCCAGATCCGGCAGATGGCTCAACGAGGCGATCGCCGCCGACAGGGCGAAGAACTGCTCGGTGGATACGAAGGCGTCGGCGTTGATGTGGAGCGTCGCCGGAAGGCGGGCCTGGCGCAAGACCGCCGCCGGAGCCAGGCCGACGGCCTCGATCGCGCGCCAGAAGGCCGGCGGCAATCGACACCGGTCGACCTTGGCCTGGCTGGTGGTCATATCGGCTCCCTAGCTCATCTGGCTCATGATGATGCGGTCGAAGGCCCGATCGCCCAGCCAGCGGCGCAGGGCGATCATAGGCTTGGCGTATTTCCCCACGACATAGCGCGTCTTCGGATCACGCGCCTTCAGCGCGCCGGACACAACGGTCGCGACCCTGGTCGCCGGCGTGCCGCGCCCCTGGCCGTAGGCTCCGCGCGTCGACCTGACCACGGCCTCGGTCATCGGGGCGTAGGCGCCGCCGCCGGATCGGTTCTGGATACCTTCGGCGACGACGTCGCCGAAGCCGGTCTCGATCAGGCCAGGCTCGATGATGACGACGTCTATGCCGAAGGGGTCCAGTTCAAGACGCAGGCAATCCGACCAGCCTTCGAGCGCATGCTTGGTGGCGTGGTACCAGGCGCCGAGCGGCGTATAGATCTTGCCGCCCATCGAGCTGATGTTGACGATCTTGCCCTCGCGGCGTTTGCGCATCTCGGGCAGCACCAGTTGCGTCAGACGCGCGACGCCGAACAGATTGACCTCGAACTGATAGCGGGCTTCATCCAGCGAGATGTCCTCGACGGCGCCGTAGAGCCCGAAGCCGGCGTTGTTGACCAGAACATCGACCCCGCCGACCTCGACATTGATCCTGCGCACGGTCTCGACGATGTCGGCTTCCCTGGAGATGTCCATCGCCACGGCCTTGGCGCCGAGACCCACGAGATCGGCCATCCGATCGACGCTCCTGGCGGCGACATAGACCTGATAGCCGTCCTTGATCAGCCGCTTGGCGATCTCCTTGCCCATGCCCGAAGATGCGCCCGTGACCAGCGCGACCCTTTTTCGGCGTTCCAACATCATCGACCCTTCCTGACTGTCGAAGGGAAGCTAGGCGCGATGGTCCGCCACGGCATTGGCAAGATGCGCCAGATCGATCGCGGAACGCGCCATTGTCCTGGCCGTCCGAGCCTCAGCTCACCGCCGCCACCGCTGCCCGCCCGGCCTCGACGCCGGTGAGCCAGGCCCCGTGGGCCGTGGAGAACGCGTCGGGCGAGCAGGCCTCTCCGGCGAAGAAGATCCGGCCATCGACCGGCGTCGCCAGCCGGGCGCGGTCGCCGGCGCGGCCGGGCAGGGCGTGGGAGTAGGCGCCGCCGGCGAACGGGTCGGCGGCCCAGGCGGTTTCCGCCAGCACATGGACGCGCGAGCGAAGGCCCGAGCCGTAGAGGCCGACCAGTTCGTCGATCGCGAAGGCGGCCGCCGCGCCGTGGCCTTGCGCTTCCAGCGACCGGGCGTGGGCGCCGCCGAGAAACACCTCGATCACCGGCCGGTGGAGGGGGAGCAGATGATAGGCGCCTGTCGCGGTCCTGCGGGGATCGCCGAAAAGCTGGCTTTCGGGCGCGAAGGCTTCCGGCTCATCGACCTGGAGGAAGACCTTGTCGGCCAGGCCCAGCGGCAGGCCGGCGGCGGCGTCCAGCTTGTCCGGCAGGTCGGGGACGAAGCGCAGGGCGCCGGAGGCAAGGATCGCGGTGGGAACGCAGATGATCGCCGCCCGCGCCGAGATCGCGCCCTGCGGCGTCTCCAGCACCAGGCGCGGGCCGTCGTGGCGGATCGTGGTCACCGGCGTGGAGAGACGCGTCGGCAGGGCGGGCGCCAGGCGGGAGAGGCCCGCGCCGTAGCCTTCGGCCACGCGCCAGTCGACCTCGCTGTCGTCATAGGCTGCGTAGTCGTGCAGCGAGACCTGGTCGAACTCGGCGCCGTTGTAGAAGGCGCTGAAGGCGTTCAGCAGCGGGTTCCACGGATCGCCGGGCAGCATCAGCTGCGACGCGGCGCGGTCCGGACCGCCATCCTCGGCCGCCGCCGCCAGCCGCTCGTCTAGGGCCTGGAAGGCCGCGCCGAACGCGGCGCGCTCCTCGCGATCGAAGGCGGGGTTGTCGGCGATATTGGCCCAGGGCGGCGGGGTGCGGTCGATGGTCAGGCCCAGGGCCTCGAACCGGGCGACCAGCGGGTTGCGGTCGGCCGAGTGCAGCCATTCGCAGCCGAGATCCAGCGGCCCGACGGGCGAGGGGATCGTCCAGCCGCGTCCGCCCAGACGGTCGCGGGCTTCCAGCAGCAGGCCAGAGCGGCCGCTAGCGGCGACTTCCCCGGCGGCGGCCAGGCCCGCCGCGCCGGCGCCCACGATCGCGATGTCGACGTCTGTCATGCGATCTCAATAGCAGGGCGGGGCGGTGGTTCCGCCAGACGGCGGGCAAAAGAAAAGGCCGCCAGCGGGGGGAGCTGGCGGCCCTTAGTATGGGATTCCGGGGAGGAAATCCGAAGCTTAGTCGACGACCTGGTAGCGGCCCGAGGCGTCGGGGCAGACGCGAACGAAGCGCTTCTGGGTGCGGCCGTCGGGCAGGTAGATCGGGCTTTCGGCCAGGGTGCAGCCGTTGGCGTCGGCGCGGCCCTCGGTCACCCGGTAGGAGCGCTCGGACTCGTAGGTGTAGCCGCCGCGACGGTCGTACTGGGCGTCGTCGTAGCCGCCGGCGTTGCGGTCGTAGTCGTCGTAGCGGTCGTTGTAGGCGCGGGGCGGCGGGGGAGGCGGCGGCGGGGTCGCGCCGGGGGCGCAGGCGGCCGAGCTCTTGCCGATGTTGCCGCCGACGACCGCGCCGAGCAGGCCGCCCAGCACCGCGCCTTCGGTCTTGGCGCCGCGGGCCGCGACGCTGCTGCCGATGGCCGCGCCGATGCCGGCGCCGGCCAGGCCGCCGCCGGTGGCGCGGTTGGTCGTGCTGCGGCGGCAGGGGTCGTAGTAGTAGCCGTTGCGGTCATAGGCGCCGCCCTGGCCGCCCTGATAGCCGCCCTGGTCGTAGCCGTAGGCCTGGGCCGAGGCGATCGTCGGGGCCGCGGCGCCGACGAGGGCCGCGCCGGCGACGATGGCGCTGATGGCGGTCCGGATCATCATCGAAAAACTCTCCCTGAAAGCGGGCGTGACGATCGAGGGACCGTCCGTTGCTCGCACCATGCCAAGCCATAGCTGAACGGTCGTTGACCGGGCCGTTCATCTTCGTTCACGCACGCGGCCCCCGAATGAGGTATGGACGCGTTCGAACTGGCTTCTTCGGCGTCGAACTTGGCGCGGAAGAGGCGGAAATTAGGCCATGCCCATGGCTTGGCTTGAACGGATCGGAGCCCGGCGCGGTTCCTTAAGGCGACTTTTGACAATGCGAGAACTGACTATCGACGCCGTCGGCGGCCAGGGCGACGGCGTGGCGGCCGGCCCGGCCTTCGTGCCGCTGACCCTGCCGGGCGAGAAGATCACCGCCCGCATGGAAGGCGCGCGCGGCGAGCTCGTCGACATTCTGGAGGCCAGCCCCGAGCGGGTCGCGCCGCCGTGCAGGCACTTCGGTCACTGCGGCGGCTGCGCGCTGCAGCACTGGGACATCGCGCCCTATCTCGACTGGAAGCGCGATCAGGTGCGGTTCGAGCTGAAGCGCGAGCGGATCGAGACCGAGATCCTGCCGACCATCGCCTCGCCGCCGGCCTCGCGCCGCCGGGTGGCGCTGCACGCGCGCGGCGGCAAGGGCGGGGTGCGCCTGGGCTTCAAGGAGCGCCGCTCCTGGAACCTGGTGAAGATCGAGGAATGCCCGGTCACCCATCCTAAGATCGTCGCGGCCCTGCCGGGTCTGGCGCGTCTGGCCCAGCCGTTCCTGGAGCACCCGAAGTCGGCCCCGACCCTGCACGTCACCCTGACCGGCACGGGCCTGGACATCGACGTCACCGGCGTCGAGCGCAAGAGCGGCGGGCTGTCGGCCGATGCCCGCGTGCAGGCGGCGATGGTGGCCGGGGAGTTCGACTTCGCCCGCGTCACCCTGGCCGGCGAGACCCTGTACATGGCTCGCCAGCCGCTGGTGAAGCTGGGGCCGGCCATCGTGCCGCTGCCGGCCGGCTCGTTCCTGCAGGCCGTGCCCGCCGCCGAGAAGGCCATGGCCGACTTCGCTCTGGCGCACGTGGCCGGCGCGGCGAAGATCGCCGACCTGTTCTGCGGCGTTGGCACCTTCACCTTCCGCCTGGCCGAGATCGGCTCGGTCTACGCCGCCGACTCCGCCGAGCCGGCGATCGCGGCCCTGAAGTCGGCCGTCGGATCGGCGCCGGGCCTCAAGGCCATCGTCGCCGAGGCGCGGGATCTCACCCGCCGGCCGATGCTGTCGACCGAGCTCGACAAGATGGACGCGGTGGTCTTCGACCCGCCGCGCGCCGGCGCGCTGGAGCAGGTGCACGAGATCGCCAAGTCCAAGGTCTCGCGGGTGGTGGGCGTGTCGTGTAACCCGGCGACCTTCGCCCGTGACGCCGGCGTGCTGATCGACGCCGGTTTCAAGCTGGAGAAGGTGCTGCCGGTGGACCAGTTCCTCTGGTCGCCGCATATTGAGCTGGTCGGCGTCTTCTCGCGATGAGGCGGCATGGTCCAGGACGAACGAAGAGGCGAGGGCGGGCGTAGGGCTTTTACGCTCGACGCCGCCGCCCAGCGCGGCAAGGCGGCGGCCAAGGCCGCCTGGTGGACCGCCGCTGGCGGGCTGGCCAAGTTCATGACCCGGCCGGCCGAGGGCAAGGCCGCGCCGCGCCTGGCGTCGGAGTCCCCGCCGTTGTCGCGGGCGCGCCTGCGCCGCGCCTATTTCGCCGCCTTCGAGAAGGACGCCGCCGACGTCGCCGCTGGTCTCTATCCGCCGATGGAGGACGCGCCCGCCGATCCTGCCGGTTCTATCCTCAAAGCCTGGGACTTCCTGGCCGACGCCCGCGAGGTCGACCAGCGCCGCCGGCGCGGCGACGGCGTCGAGGTGCGCGACGATCCGAAGAGCCAGGGCTATCCGGCCTATTACCGGCAGAACTTCCACTATCAGTCGGGCGGCTGGTTCACCGCCGAAAGCGCCCGCCGCTACGACGCCCAGGTCGAGGCGCTGTTCTCCGGCGCTGCCGGGGCGATGCGCCGGCGGGCCTTGTCGCTGCTGGCCCGGCACTGGCGGGGACGCGACCAGCGGGCGCTCGGCGCCATCGACGTCGCCTGCGGTTCGGGCGCCTTCCTGCGGGACCTGGCGCAGACCTTCCCGCGCGCGGCCCTGGCGGGCGTGGACCTGTCGCCGGCCTATCTGACCGAAGCCCGCACCCGGTCTGGCCGGGGCATGGTGCAGGCCAACGCCGAACATCTTCCTTTCGCGGATTGCAGCCTGGACGCGGCGACCTGCGTCTACCTGTTCCACGAACTGCCGCCGCGCGTGCGCCCGATCGTCGCCGCCGAACTGGCCCGGGTGCTGAAGCCTGGCGGCGTGCTGGCCTTCGCCGACTCCGTCCAGCCGTCCGACGAGCCGAAGCTGGCGCGGATGCTCGAGGTCTTCCCGGCCTATTTCCACGAGCCGTTCTACGGGAGTTATGCCGAGGAGGACCTGGAGGCGCTGTTCGGGGCGGCGGGGCTGCGGGTGATCGGGCGCGACAAGGCGTTCCTGACCAAGGCGTTGTTGCTGGAGAAATGATCCTTCTCCCCTTGCGGGAGAAGGTGTCGGCGACAGCCGACGGATGAGGGGTCTCTCAGAACTTGGACGCTACGCCCGGCCGTTCCGCTTTCGCGGCTGATCGGGCCATCGACCCCTCACCCGACCCGCTTCGCGGGTCACCCTCTCCCGCAAGGGGAGAGGGCTATTGGTTGGTGCTCACCACCGCGAACCCGGCCCCCTGCGGGTCGGTCGCCATGTAGATCCAGCTGCCGCCGGGCACCTGGTGGACGTCCATCATGGTCGTGGCGCCGGCCGTCAGGGCGCGGTCGCGGGCCGCCGAGGCGCTGTCGACCTGGGCGTAGTAGTTCCAGAACGACACCGGCATGTCGGGGGTCCTGGTCATCATGCCGCCGACGTCCTGGCCGCCCGCCTCGTAGGCGAAGAGCTGGTAGGTACCGATCGGGCCCATGTCGATGGCCTGGGTCTTCACCCAGCCGAACAGGCCCGAATAGAAGGCGAAAGCGCCTTCCAGGTCGCCGGCCATCAGTTCGCGCCAGCCGAAGGTTCCCGGCGCCCATTCGGGCGGCTGCGGCGGGACCTCGTCCTGCGGGAACGGCTTGAACAGCGTGAAGACCGCCCCGTACGGGTCGGCGACGACCGAGAACCGGCCGACCGTGGGGATGTCGCCGGCGGGGATGAACACCGAACCGCCGGCCGCGACGACCTTCTCTACATAGGCGTCGACGTCGTCGACGAAGATGTAGCCGATCCAGCCGGGGCGGGAGCCTTCCGGACAGCCGCCCTCGGGCGTGAACACCCCGCCGACCCCGGCGTCGCCGACATTGAGGATGGTGTAGGGCGTGGGGCCGGGCAGGCCGGAGTCCGTCGGCGTCCAGCCCACGACCTCGGCGTAGAACTTGGCCGCCGCCTCGACGTCGGTGGTCATCAGTTCGTACCAGCCGAACTTTCCGCTCGTATCCGACATGCTCGTTCTCCCTTTTTATGACGCCCCGGCTCGGGCGGTTCCTGGTCAGGACGAACGGCGGGCGCTCGCACCGACAGGTGGTTGGGTGATTTTCTAGTCCGGCATGGTCTCGAAGGTGGCCAGGCCCGGCGGCAGCACCACCCAGGCCGGCTTGTCGCGCAGGAAGAGGGCCATGGTCGGCGCGAACTGCGCTGCGTCGTCCAGCGAGCCGGCGTAGATCGTGTGGCTGGCGTCGACCCCGACCTCGCCGCCGAAGACGAGGCCGCCGCAGGTCGGACAGGCGTTGCGCAGGGCGACCCCGCCCCGGAAGGCCGGCGAGCGGACCTTCAGCGTCTCACCGGTGATCGTCACCGCCGAGGCCGCAAAGCCCATGAACGGCACGAAGCCGGAGCCGGAAGCCTTGCGGCAGTCGGCGCAGCAGCAATAGCCTTGATAGGCCGGTTCGCCCGTGGCGCTCCAGCGCACGGCGCCGCACAAGCATCCTCCGGCGTAACGGTGTTCGGTCGTCATGGGCGGCATTGGCGGACCTTCCTGTGACAGACGCAAGCGTGGAGCGAGGCTGCTCCTATTTCAGTCCACCCCACCGTCGTCATCCCGGCCGGAGCGCAGCGGAGAGCCGGGACCCAGGGGCGGCAGGCGTAGCGGTTCAACTCAGCGCCTCGGGAGGCGGCCGGCGCACTGCAGGCGGCCCCTGGGTCCCGGATAAGCCCTGCGGGCTTTCCGGGATGACGAGCGTTGCGAAACTTGGTGGTGAAGCGCGCTCCTCTAGAACAAACTCAACTGGTCCCCCGCCTTGGGCGGGACGCGGAACTGGGTGATGTCGAGGCGGGGCAGGGGCTTGTCGAGTTCGAAGCGGCGCAGAGCGGCGTGGAAGCGCTGGTTCAGCACCTCGGCGATCGGGCCTTCGCCGGTCATGCGCTTGCCGAACTCGCTGTCATAGGCCGCCCCGCCGCGCATCTGGCGCACCAGCGACATCACCCGTTTGGCGCGGTCGGGATGGTCGGAGGCCAGCCACTGCTCGAAGAGGCCATGGATCTCCATCGGCAGGCGGATGGCGACGTATCCCGCCGCCACCGCGCCGGCTTCCTTGGCCCGCTCCAGCACCGCCTCCATCTCGTGGTCGTTCAGCGACGGGATGGCCGGGGCGAACATGACGATGGTCGGCACGCCGGCTTCGGAGAGCTGGCGCACGGCGTCGAGGCGGCGTTCGGGCGTTGCGGCGCGCGGCTCCATGCTGCGGGCCAGGCGTCGGTCGAGCGTGGTGATCGACACCGCTGCCCGCGCCAGGCCCGCCTTGCCCATCTCGCCCAGAATGTCGAGGTCGCGGGTGATCAGGGCCGACTTGGTGATGATCGAGAACGGGTGACGATAGCGGCTGAGGGTTTCGAGCACCGCGCGGGTGACGCGAAGCCCGCGCTCCTGCGGCTGGTAGGGGTCGGTGTCGCCGCCGATATGCACCGAGCCGACCTTGTAGGTGGGCTTGGAAAGCTCGCGGTCGAGCAGCTTGCCGGCTTCGGGCTTGAAGAACAGCTTGCTCTCGAAGTCGAGGCCGGGGGAAAGGCCGAGATAGGCGTGGGCGGGCCGGGCGTAGCAGTAGATGCAGCCGTGCTCGCAGCCGCGATAGGGATTGATCGAGCGATCGAAGCCGACATCGGGGCTCTTGTTGCGGGCGATGACGGTCTTGGACTTCATGGCCAGCACGCTGGTGGTCAGCGGCCGGGCGGCGTTGTCTTCCTCCGTCCAGCCGTCTTCGAAGGGCTCGGAGGTGCGGCTCTCGTAGCGGCCGGTCTCGTTGCTGCGCGCGCCGCGCCCGCGCAGGGCGGCGGTCCCGGTCTTGTAGGCGGTGTCGGTGAAGGAGCGGCGCGACAGCATGAGCGCATGCTACATCCGAAATGAGAACATAACAAGAACTCGTGTTTGGCGCCCCTGGGGATGCGCGTCGCGCCTTTCGGGGATAAGACGGCGGGGTAAATCGAGGCCCGGCATGACCGTTCGCAAGCTCCGACTGATGGTGCGCCCAAACCCGGACAGCAACGACAGCGGGACGAGGATCCTGATCGACGGCGCCGACTGGCTGGGCGAGAACGTTCTGGGCCTGGACCCGCCGGACCTGAACGTCCAACTCGCGCGCGCACCCGGCCAGCGCCTGCGGGTCGGCCGCTGCGACTGCGGCGTCGTCGGTTGCTGTGACGTGAGGGTGACGCTGAAGCGCGAGGGAGATCGCGTGAGCTGGTCGCCCGAGGCCGGCGGCGAGGTGGTTTTCGACGCTCGCGAGTACGACGCCGAACTGGCGCGGATGGCGAGCGACCAATCCTGGGAGGATGTCGGTCGTCGGGCCGAACGCCTTGTGGAGGCGGAGATGCGCGGCGCCGTTCTGGAGGAGGGCGCGCTTTTCATGTGGGCCTCGACGCGGATCGAGCGCGCGACGGTTCACCTGTCGTTCGAGCAGGACGGGGCGCAGGTCCTGCTGGGGTTCGGCTGGGACGGCGCCGATGTCGAGGCCGCGGTGCGGCGGGCGCGGGCGCTGCGCCGGGAACGTTGCGCGGATCCGGCGCCGGACGCTTGACGCCGCGCGCCGCCTCGCTCCAAAGCCTGAACATGATCTCTGTGATCCTTCCCGCCGTCGCGCCCGGCCCAGCCTCCGTGCACGCGCTCGCCCAGCTTCTGGCCCAGCTGGTGCCGGCGGCCGTCGACGGTTTGGTCAAGGAGGTGGTGATCGCCGGCGCGGCCGAGCCGGGGCTCGATGCTCTGATCGAGGATAGCGGCGCGCGGTTCGTGACGGCCTCGGGTGACCGGGGGGCGCTGCTGGCGGCGGGAGCGGCGGTGGCGCGGGGCGACTGGATCCTGGCGCTGGATCCGGCGCGGGGCCTGCCGGAGGCCTGGCGCGGACCGGTCGAGGCGCATCTGGCCGGCGGGGCGGGGGCTGCGGCCTTGCTGGTTCCTGCGGGCGGGTTGCTGGCGCGGCTGACGGCGGCGCCGCTGGGGCTGCTGGTGCGGCGGCTGGACTTTGCGGCGACGGCCGGGTTCGCGGGGAGTGCGCCGGAGAAGGCGCTGGCGGGGCGGCTGAAGGCGCGTCGGGTTCAGATCTAAAGACCCTCTCCCCGAAGGGGGAGGTGGCCGCGAAGCGGTCGGAGGGGGCAGTTTATGCGGCGGTGGAAGGCGACTTCCCCCTCCGTCGCCTCCGGCGACACCTCCCCCTTCAGGGGGAGGGTTGTAAGCGTCGCCTCCGCCACGCTATCGAGAACACATGTCGCTCGCCCACGCCTCCGCCGCCGCATCCGTGAAGGGCGTCGGCTGGCTGCGGCGCAGGATCCGGTCGAGCGAGCTTTGGCTGATCGCCGTGGCCACCCTGATCGGGGTGGCGGCCGGGACCTTCGCGGTCGTGCAGGCCCAGGTGGCGCACGGCCTGCAGATGCTGCTGTTCCAGATCGACATCAACGAGCGGCTGAGCGCCCAGACCCACGTGGCGCCCTGGCGGCTGCTGGCCATTCCGATCGGCGGCCTGCTGCTGGGCGCGGCCGGCTGGGCCTGGGCCAAGTACCGGCCGCGTCCGGCCGTCGACCCGGTCGAGGCCAACGCCTTGCACGGCGGGCGGCTGTCTATGAAGGACAGCGCCTTCATCTGCGGCCAGACCATGCTGTCGAACGGGGTGGGGGCCTCGGTGGGGCTGGAGGCGGCCTATGCCCAGGCCGGCGCGGCGGCCGCCTCGTTCGCCGGCCAGCGGCTGAACCTTCGCCGGGCCGACATGCGCACCCTGGTGGGGGCCGGTGCGGGCGCGGCGATCGCCGCGGCGTTCGGAGCGCCGCTGACCGGGGCCTTCTACGCCTTCGAGATCGTCATCGGGGCCTATACCGTCGCCAACCTAGCCCCCGTGGCCGCCGCCGCCCTGGCCGCCGTGCTGGTGGCCGGCAAGATGGGCGCGATCCCCTATCTGCTGAAGACCGACACCCAGGCCGTGCAGTCGTGGACCGACTACGGCCTCTACGCCCTGCTGGGCCTGATCAGCGCGGTGCTGGGCATCGCCCTGATGCGGCTGGTGGCCAACGCCGAGCGGCTGGTGACGCGCTCGCCGATCCCGCGCTGGCTGCGGCCGGCGATCGGCGGGGTCGGGCTGGCGGCGCTGGCCCTCGTGACGCCGCAGACTCTATCGGCCGGGCACGGGGCGCTGCACCTGAACCTGATGACGGAATTGCCGCTGAAGATGCTGGTGCTGCTGCTGGCGATGAAGGCTTTGGCCTCGGTGATCTCGCTGAGCTTCGGGTTTCGGGGCGGCCTCTTCTTCGCCTCGCTGTTCCTGGGGGCGCTGATCGGCCAGGTGTTCTCGGCGCTGTCGCTGCTGATCCCGTGGGCGCCGAGCCTGGATCCGACCGTCGCGGCCTTGGTCGGCATGGCCGCGCTGGGCGTGGCCGTGGTCGGCGGACCCTTCACCATGTCGTTCCTGGTGCTGGAGGCCACGGGAGACTTCACGGTGGCGGCCGCGGCCCTGGTGGCCTCGATGATCGCCAGCGCCATGGTCCGCGAGACCTTCGGCTATTCGTTCTCGACCTGGCGGCTGCACCTGCGCGGCGAGACCATCCGCAGCGCCCACGACGTCTCGTGGATGCGGCCGCTGAGCGCCGGGCGGATGATGCGCAAGGACGTCCAGACCGTGCCGGCCTCGACCACCCTGGCCGAGTTTCGCCGCAGGTTCCCGCTGGGCTCGACCAAGCGGGTGATCATGGTCGACGAGACCGGGCTCTATGCCGGGGTGATCCCGACCGCCAAGGCCTATGTCGACGGCGGCGACGGCGAGAAGCCCGTGGCGAGCCTGGCGATCAACGCCGACACGGCGCTGAAGCCCGACCAGACCATCAAGGACGTCATGCGCGCCTTCGACCACGGCGAGACCGACGAACTGGCGGTGATCGACGACAAGAAGAACGTGCTGGGCGTGCTGTCGGAAGCCTATGCGACGCGGCGCTACGCCGAGGAGCTGGAGAAGGCGCGTCGGGAGCTGACGGGCGAGGCGGGGTAGAGCGCCTGGAACCTCCCCCTGTGGGGGAGGCGGCCGAAGGCCGGTGGGGGGACGTTTTCAGCTTCGAGGCGCGGGAGGATTACTCCCCCCACCGATCGCTTCGCGATCACCTCCCCCACAGAGGGAGGTTCCTTTTGGCTTTTTACATATCCAGCCGGAAGTCGATCACCCGCTGGCCGCTGGCCACGGCGTCCAGCGTCTTGGTCTCCGCGCCGAGCAGGCGGCGGTAGGTCCAGTACGAGGCCATGACCTTCTCGACGTAGTTGCGGGTCTCCTGGGCCGGCAGGCTCTCGATCAGCAGCAGGCTGTCGCAGTCCTGGCCCAGCTGCTGCTGCACCTTCAGCAGGGTGCCGGGACCGCCGTTGTAGGCGGCGACGGCGCGCAGGATGTCGGGGCTCTGCAGGCCGCGGTCCATCAGCCAGGTGAAGTAGTCCTGGCCGACCCGCAGGTTGAAGGCCGGGTCGAACAGCGGAGTGTTGTCGGCCAGCAGCTTGTCGTCGCCGGCGGCGCGGGCGGCGGCGACGGGCATCAGCTGCATCAGGCCCACGGCCCCGGCGCCGGAGACGGCCATCGGGTCGAAGCGGCTTTCCTGGCGCACCAGGGCGTAGACCAGGGCTTTGCTGATCGTGAAGCCGCCCTTGGGCGCCAGCTCGGGCAGGGGGTAGTCCTCGCCGCCGATCTTCTTGACCGGACGGCCGGCGTTGAACGGCGCGCGGGCGTTGAGGGCGAGCGTCAGGGCGCTCCAGTCGGCGCGGGCCTTGTCGTCGGTCGCCAGCGACAGGCCGGCGCGCAGCTCGGCGCCTGCCTCGGTCCAGCGGCCCAGCTGGGCCAGCGAGGCGGCGCGGCGGGCGCGCTGGTCTGAGGACAGCAGCTTGCCGAGCGAAGCCGGGTCGGGGCCGTTGTAGGAGACGCGGGTGATCAGGGCGGCGATCGGGTCGTCCGGATCGTTGGCCACGGCCACGCCGGCCATCGACAGTTGGCGGGCGGCGATCATGCCGTAGAAGGTTTGCGGCGCCTGGGCGGCCTGGTTCAGCAGGTCGCGGACGGCCGTCCTGTCGCCGGCCATGCTGGCCGACCGCGCGGCCCAGAAGGCGCCGGCGGCGCGCAGCCAGTCGTCCTGGCCCTCGTCGTGGGCCACCTGCTCGAAATAGCCGCGGGCGTCGGCGTAGGATTCCAGGCGGAAGGCGGCGAGGCCCGCGATCCAGCGCTCGTTGGCCAGCTTGGCCAGCTTCAGGGCGGCCTTCACGTCGCCGGAATAATAGGCCTCGCGGGCGGCGCGGCCCTTGTCGGCCGGACCGGCGCTGCGCACGCCCTGGGCGACCTCGACGAACAGTTCGGGGGCCTTGGGCTCGGGCGAGCGGGCGGGCTTGCGCTTCAGCGCCAGGGCGTAGACGCGCTCGGCGCCGGCCTCGTCGCCATAGAGCTTCAGCCAGCCGGTCAGGTCGTCATAGCTGGCCGTGTAGGCCGTCGGGTGCATCAGCCGGGTGAGCGACAGCTTGCCGATCAGGCTGCGGTCGCGGGTGTTGGCGAAGGCGGCTTCGGCGGCGTCGAAATCACCGCGGTCGGCCGCCGTGAAGGCGGCCTGGTAGAAGCGCTGGTCGCTGTCGGACAGAGGTTCGAGCCCCGCGGCCCGCACCGCGGGCGCGGCGAGGTTCAGGCAAAGCGCGAGGGCCGAGACAACGGCCAGAGGGCGAGCGAAAAGCTGCAAATCGTATCCGCGCAAGGCCTTTGCAAAGGCGGCGCGCGTCCCCGTTCCGACTGGTCAGCGGCTTGTTTAATGGGGCCTTTCCGGCCGATCAAGTCTTTCGGCCAGCATCAAGAGATCCTGCCAAGCCTTCTTCTTGGCCGCGGGCTGGCGCAGCAGGAAGGCCGGATGCAGGCTGGGCAAGGCCGGAACCTCGATCGAACCGTCCTCGGAGCGCCACTCGAACCAGCGGCCGCGAAGCGACAAAATGCCTTCCTCACGACGCAACATGCTCTTTGCGGAGGCGCCGCCGACCATCAGGATCAACTTGGGTTTGACCAGGGCGATCGTTCGCTCGACGAACGGGGCGCAGACGGCCTGCTCCTGCGGCGTGGGCGTGCGGTTGCCCGGCGGGCGCCAGAAGACGGTGTTGGTGATGAAGGCGCGGTCCTGCAGACCGGCGGCCTTGAGCATGCGGTCGAGCAGTTGGCCGGCCCGGCCGACGAAGGGCTGGCCGCGGGCGTCTTCCTCGGCGCCGGGGCCCTCGCCGATGACCATGACCGGCGCGTCGCCGGGACCGCGCGAGAACACCGCCTGCTTGGCGCCTTGAGTCTTCAGCGGGCAGCCGTCGAAGGCGGCGATGGCGGCGGCGAGGCTTTCGAGGTCGTTGCAGGCGGCGGCGAGCGCCTTGGCCTCCGCCGCGGCCGCGCCGATGTCGACGCCGCCGAACGCGCCGGGACGGGGAGGGGGCGCGGCGACGACCACCGGCTGGGGCTGGCTGCGGGCCCGCAGCAGGGCCGCGCCCTCGGCCAGGCGGTCGATCGGCTCGTCGGCGTAGCAGGCCTCGACACCCGCATCGGCCCAGAAGGCCAGCAGGCTTTCGACGGCGCGCGGATCGACGGCGAGGCTCATGACGTTTTCTCTAGCGAGTATAATGGGCTGCGTCACCGATATGTCCGCGCTGCGGTGCAACAAAAACTATCCGGTTTTCCTTGACCGCCGTGGCGTCACGTTCGGATAAAGTCCGACTCAAACAGGAAGAAGGCAGGCTCCACTCAAGAGCCTGGGGCGGGAGAAGCCATGAGCGAAGTCCTCGAACGCGAGTCGATGGAATACGACGTCGTCATCGTCGGGGGCGGCCCGGCGGGCCTGGCGTCTGCCATCCGTCTCAAGCAGCTGGCCGAGAAGGCCGGAACCGAAATCAGCGTGGCCCTGGTCGAAAAGGGCTCCGAAGTCGGCGCCCACATCCTGTCGGGCGCGGTCATCGATCCCAAGGCGCTGAACGAGCTGTTCCCCGACTGGAAGGAGCGCGGCGCGCCGCTCGAGACCCCGGTCACCAAGGACAAGTTCCTGCTGCTTGGTCCGCAGGGCGAGGCGAGCCTGCCGATGTTCGCCATGCCGCCGTTCATGCACAACCACGGCTGCTACATCGCCTCGCTGGGCAACGTCACCCGCTGGCTGGCCGCCCAGGCCGAGGAACTGGGCGTCGAGATCTATCCGGGCTTCGCGGCCTCGGACACGGTCTGGCGCGAGGACGGCTCGCTGAAGGGCGTGGTCGTCGGCGTGGTGGGCGTCGCCAAGGACGGCCACGAGAAGCCGGACTACCAGCCGGGCATGGAGCTGCACGGCAAGTACGTGTTCATCGCCGAGGGCGTGCGTGGCTCGCTGGCCAAGCAGCTGATCGCCAAGTTCGAGCTCGACGCCGGCAAGTCGCCGCAGAAGTACGGCATCGGCATCAAGGAGCTGTGGCAGATCCCGGCCGACAAGCACCAGCCGGGCCTGGCCCAGCACACCACCGGCTGGCCGCTGGACAACCAGACGGGCGGCGGCAGCTTCATGTACCACTTCGGGGACAACTACGTGTCCATCGGCTACGTGGTGCACCTGAACTACAAGAACCCGTGGATCTCGCCCTTCGACGAGTTCCAGCGCTTCAAGCAGCACCCTTCGGTGCGCCCGTACCTGGAAGGCGGCAAGCGCATCGCCTACGGCGCGCGGGCCATCACCGAGGGCGGCTACCAGTCGATCCCGAAGCTGTCGTTCCCGGGTGGCGTGCTGATCGGCTGCTCGGCCGGCTTCGTGAACGTGCCGCGCATCAAGGGCAGCCACAACGCCATGAAGACCGGCATGCTGGCCGCCGAGGAGGCGTTCAAGGCCATCGCCGCCGGCCGCGAGGGCGACGCCCTGGTCGAGTACGAAGCCTCCTTCGAGAAGTCGTGGGTGGCCAAGGAGCTGAAGACCGTCCGCAACGCCAAGCCGCTGCTGGGCAAGCTGGGCACCGCCCTGGGCGGGGCCGTCGGCCTGTTCGACATGTGGTGCACCCACCTGCTGGGCGGGTTCTCGTTCTTCGGCACGCTGAAGCACGAGAAGACCGACGCGGCCTCGACGGGCCTGGCCAAGGACTACAAGCCGATCGTCTATCCGAAGCCGGACGGCGTGATCAGCTTCGACAAGCTGTCGAGCGTCTTCCTGTCGGCCACCAACCACGAGGAAGACCAGCCGGCGCACCTGAAGCTGAAGGACCCGTCGATCCCGATCGACGTCAACCTGCCCAAGTACGGCGAGCCGGCGCGCCTCTACTGCCCGGCCGGCGTCTACGAGGTGCTGTACGACGAGCAGGGCGCCAATCCGAAGTTCCAGATCAACGCCCAGAACTGCGTCCACTGCAAAACCTGCGACATCAAGGACCCGTCGCAGAACATCGTCTGGACGACCCCGGAAGGCGGCGGCGGTCCGAACTATCCGAATATGTAGGAGAAACCTCCCCCTGTGGGGGAGGCGGCCGAAGGCCGGTGGGGGGGACGTTTTCAGCCGCTGCGGCGTGTGGTCGGTTCAGCAACTACTCCCCCCACCGATCGCTTCGCGATCACCTCCCCCACGGGGGGAGGTTCCTGGGCGTCGACTCCGCCCTCCGCCCTTGCCCCCCGCCCTGAAACCGAACAGGGTGGCCGGATGATGCGTTTCCGAGTCCTCCTGTCCCTGGCCTCCACCGCCGTCCTGGCCGCCTGCGCCACGTCGGGGCCGCCTTTGCGCGGCGAGCAGAGCGGGTGGAACAACACGCCCTGGGACGGGCGTTCGGCCTATGGCCAGTTCCTGGCCGGCCAGGCGGCGATGGAGGACGGGCGCAGCGAGGAGGCCGCCGCCTATTTCCAGGCCGCCCGCAACCTGGGCGAGGACCCGGGCCTGATCGCCGAGCGGGCCTTCACCGCCTCGCTGCTGGCGGGCGAGGTGTCGCGCGCCGCCGAACTGGCGCCGGTCGCGCCGGGCGGGACCGAGGGCGTACGTCGCCTGGGCGTGCTGACCCAGGCCGTCGACCTGCTGTCGCGCGGCAAGGGCAAGGACGCTCAAGCCCTGCTGGCCGATCCGACCCTGGGCTTCCCGCATCGTCCGGTCGTCACCCTGCTGACCCCGTGGGCCGCCGCCGCGGCCGGCGACGCCGCCAAGGCCCAGACCCTGCCCGAGCTGCGCAACGATCGCCTCGTCCAGTATTTCGGCCGCCTGGGCCACGCCGAGATCCTGGAACGGGCCGGCAAGCTCGCCGAGGCCGAAGCCGACTACAAGGCGCTGATGGAGGTTCCGGCCGTGCGGCCGATGTTCGCCATCGACTACGGCGCGTTCCTGGAGCGCCGCAAGCGCCGCGACGAGGCCGTGGCCCTCTACGACTCCATCCTGGCCGACGCGCCGACCGACTCCGCGCTGCTGGAGGCGCGCGCCCGCGCCGTCGCGAAGAAGGCCGCTCCGCCGCTGAGCACGGTCCGCCAGGGCGCGGCCAACAGCCTGGTCGCCTGCGCGGCGGTGTTCAGCAACGAGCGCCAGAGCCAGTTCGCCCTGGCCTATCTGCGCCTGGCCCTGCACCTGGATCCCAAACGCGAGGACGCGCTGCTGATGGTCGGCGACCTGCTCGACCAGGGCGGCGATCCCGAGGCGGCCCGCGCCGCCTACGCCCGCGTTCCGGCCACTTCGTCGCGCTATCCCGCGGCTCAGGGCAAGATCGCCTGGACGCTGCAGAACGCCGGCGACAAGGCCAAGGCCCTGACCATCGCCGAGGCCGCCGCCAAGTCGCCCAACGCCGGCCGCAGCGCCCAGCTGGTCTATGCCGACCTGCTGCGGGCCAACGATCGCTGGGCCGAGGCCGTGGCGGTGATCGATCCGCTGGTGGCCGCCGAGAAGGACAAGCCCGACTGGCGACTGCTCTACATGCGCGGCGTGTCGCTGGAGCGGGCCGGTCGCTGGCCTGACGCCGAGCGCGACCTGCAGCAGGCCCTCAGCCTCAATCCCGACGAGCCCGAGCTGCTGAACTATCTCGGCTACTCGTGGATCGATCGCAACGAGCACCTGGCCGAAGCCCTGACGATGGTGCAGCGGGCCGTGAAGGCCAACCCGCAGTCGGGCGCCATGCTCGACTCCCTGGGCTGGGCCTATCACCGCCTGGGCGACGACAAGGCAGCCGTCGAGATGCTGGAACAGGCCATCGAGTTCGAGCCCGGCGATCCGGACATCAACGACCACCTGGGCGACGTCTATTGGCGCCTGGGCCGCAAGACCGAGGCCCAGTTCCAGTGGCGGCGCGTGCTGAGCCTGGAGCCGACGCCCGAGCAGAAGGCCGCCGCCGAGGCCAAGCTGAAGGACGGCCTGGGATCCAAGGGCCCCGCCAAGGCCCCGGCCGTGGCCAACGGCGCCGACACGCTTTAGGTCTACGGGCCACAAGCCCAGTTCCCGGATACCTCGATGCGCCGTTCCGCCTTCGCCCCGGCCAAGGTCAACCTGTTCCTGCACGTCGGCGGACCCGACGCGGAGAACTATCATCCGCTGTCGAGCCTGATGGTGTTCGCCGACGTCGGCGACAAGGTGTCGATCCAGCCGGCCGACGCGCCAAGCTTCGAGACCACGGGCCGGTTCGGCGGCGAGATCCCGGTCAACGGCGGCAACCTGGTGGTCCGCGCCGCACGGGCTTTGCACGAGGCCGTCGGCGGGCCGGCGCCGCCGGTGCGGCTGATCCTCGACAAGGCCCTGCCGATCGCCGCCGGCCTGGGCGGCGGCTCCAGCGACGCGGGCGCGGCCTTGCGGCTGCTGCGCGAGGCCCTGGGGCTGTCGCTGTCGGACGCCGAACTGGAAGCCGTGGCCGGCTCGCTGGGCGCCGACGGGGTTCCGTGCCTGTGGGGCGCGCCGGTGATGGCGCAGGGCAGGGGAGAGCGGCTGTCGCCGGCCCCCGGGCTGCCCGAGCTGCACGCGGTGCTGGTCAATCCGCTGGTCCCGTCGCCGACCGGGGCGGTCTATCGCGCCTATGACGCCGCCGTCGATCCGCGCGGCGAGGCTCCGCCGCCGGCGCCCGACGCCTTCGAAAGCGCCGAGGAGGTCTGCGCCTGGCTCGCGGCCCTGACCCGCAACGACCTGCAGGCCCCGGCCGTGGCCCTGGAGCCGCGCATCGGCGAGGTTCTGGAGCTGCTGGCCGACGAGCCCGAGGCGCTGCTGGCGCGGATGTCGGGCTCTGGCGCGACCTGTTTCGCCCTCTGCGCTAGCGACATCGAGGCCGAGGGCCTGGCCGAGCGCATCGAGGCGATGCGGCCGGAGTGGTGGGTGAAGCGGTGCCGCCTGGGCGGGCCGTTCTAGGTTCTCTTGGGGTGTCATCCCGGGCGGAGGCGCGTAGCGCCGCAGACCCGGGACCCAGGGGCCACCGCAGTGCGATTACAGCCGCTTGGGCGGAAGCTTCCGTAGCCGCACCCGGTCCCCGGCTCTACGCTGCGCTTCGGCCGGGATGACGACATTTGGGGATAGTAGGATGCGATCCTCGCGCTGGCGGGGAGGGCGCCGTTCCGCCTAGTGTCCCTGGCCTTTGTGTTTAGGGAGCCCCCGCATGGACCGCCGCCTGTTCCTCGCCGCCGCAGCGGCCGCCGCCGCCTCTTCGGCGCACGCCCAGGAAACCGCGCCCGCGCCCCAGCCGGCCGCCCCGCCCCAGCCCGCGCCCAAGCCGCCCACGCGGGTGGCCGTCGAGACGCCGCTGGGCCGCATCGTCATCGAGCTGGCCACCAAGGAAGCGCCGATCACCACGGCCAACTTCCTGCGCTATGTCGATCAGAAGCGCTATGACGGGGCGACCTTCTTCCGGGCCTCGCGAGCGCCGGGCGCGCCGGAGTACGGCCTGATCCAGGGCGGGTTGCAGGGGGATCCCAAGCGCGTGCTGCCGCCGATCGCCCACGAGCCGACCACCAAGACCGGTCTCAAGCATGTGGACTGCGTGGTCTCGATCGCCCGCAACGCGCCGGGCACGGCGACTTCGGACTTCTTCATCCTGATCGGCGACGCGCCGGGCCTGGACGCCAATCCGGCCGCTTCGGGCGACAACCAGGGCTTCGCCGCCTTCGGCAAGGTGGTCGAGGGGATGGACGTGGTGAAGAAGATCCTGGCCCTGCCGACGCCGGGCAAGGCGATCAATCCGGTGATGACCGGCCAGATCATCGACCCGCCGCTGAAGATCATCTCGGCGCGGCGCGTTCCGTAGAGGGCTCGCCGAGGAAACCTCGCCCTTCGACAGGCTCAGGGTGAGGTTTCCTACCGATACGTCGAGCTTGCCTTGATCCTCATCCTGAGCTCGTCGAAGGACGAGGATCACGCACCGAGCCAACAAAGAAAAAGGGCGCTGAGGCCGAAGCTTCCGCGCCCTTCTTTTTTGGACCGCTTACCAGCGGAGCCCGAAGGCTCAGCTGTGGTAGGCGCGTTCCCCGTGTTCGGAGATGTCCAGACCTTCTTCTTCCGCGTCCGGCGAGGCGCGCAGGCCGATCACGAGCTTGATCACCAGGAAGACGATGGCCGAAGCGACCGCCGACCAGAGGATCGTGACGCCCACGCCCTTCAGCTGGGCGATGACCTGGGTGGCCAGGTCGTAGACGGCGGTGTCGCAGGTCGAGATGTCGCCGTCCTTGGCGCACGAGGTGTAGTCGACGACGCCGGCGCCGCCCCAGGCGGGGTTGACCACCAGGCCGGTGCCGATGGCGCCGACGATGCCGCCGATGCCGTGGATGCCGAAGGCGTCCAGGCTGTCGTCGTACTTCAGGGCGTTCTTAACGGCCGAGCAGAAGATGATGCAGATCGGCGAGACGACCAGACCCAGGATCAGGGCTCCCATCGGACCGGCGAAGCCGGCGGCCGGGGTGACGGCCACGAGGCCGGCGACCACGCCCGAGGCCAGGCCCAGGGCCGACGGCTTCTTGCGGGTGATCCACTCGACGATGATCCAGGACAGACCGGCCGCGGCGGTGGCCACGAAGGTGTTGACCATGGCCAGCGAGGCGTAGGCGTTCGACTCGAGGTTCGAACCGGCGTTGAAGCCGAACCAGCCCACCCACAGCAGGCCAGCGCCCACCAGGGTCAGGGTCAGCGAGTGCGGAGGCATCGGCTCCTTGCCGAAGCCTTGGCGCTTGCCGAGGATGATGGCGCCGACCAGGGCGGCGATACCGGCGTTGATGTGGACCACGGTGCCGCCGGCGAAGTCGAGGGCGCCGAAGCTCCAGATCAGGCCGGCCTTGACGGGCGCGGTCGGGTTCAGGGCGATCGCGTCCGGACCCGGCCACCACCAGACCATGTGGGCCATCGGGTAGTAGGAGAGCAGCGGCCACAGCACGGCGAAGGCGACGATGGCGGCGAACTTCATGCGCTCGACCAGCGAGCCGACCACCAGGGCCGCGGTGATGGCGGCGAAGGTCGACTGGAAGGCGATGAAGGTCAGTTCCGGGATCACGACGCCGGTCGAGAAGGTGGCGACCACGCTAGACGGCGTGACGTCCTTCAGGAACAGGCGGCCCAGGCCGCCGACGAAGGTGTCCCAGTGTCCGCCGTCGGTGAAGGCGAAGCTGTAGCCCCACAGGAACCAGGCGACGAAGCCGATCAGGGCCACGGTCGAGACCTGCATCATGACCGACAGCATGTTCTTGGAGCGGACCAGGCCGCCGTAGAACAGGGCCAGGCCCGGCAGGATCATCAGCAGCACCAGCAGCGCCGAGGTCAGCATCCAGGCGTTGTCGCCCTTGTCCTGCTTGTCGACGATGGTGGGAGCGGCGGCTTCGGCGGGCGCGGCGGCCGGAGCGGCGGCCGGGGCCGGCGCGGCCTCGGCGGGCGCGGCGGCTGCGGCGGCCGGCGCGGCCTCCTGAGCGAAGGCGGTGGCGCCGATCGGCGCCCCCGCGAGAGTCGCGGCGAGCATCAGCCCAGCCAGCGGCTTAAAGGTGAGTTTCATCGTTGGTATCCCCTTTCCCCGACGATTACAGAGCGGCCGGGCCGGTTTCGCCCGTCCGAATGCGCACGGCTTCTTCGACATTGAGGACGAAGATCTTGCCGTCGCCGATCTTGCCCGTGGCCGCGGCGGCCTTGACCGCTTCGACCGCCTTGGCCGCGGACGCATCGTCCACAACGGCTTCCAGCTTCACCTTGGGCACGAAGTTCACTTGGTACTCCGCGCCGCGATAAATCTCGGTCTGGCCCTTCTGGCGGCCGTAACCCTTCACTTCCGACACCGTCAGGCCTTCGACGCCCGCGGCGACCAGCGCCTCGCGGACTTCATCGAGCTTGAAGGGTTTGACGACCGCTATGATCAGTTTCATCCGCCTTGCTCCGGCCCGCCGTACAGGCAGGCCCCCCTTGTTTGGTTGCTAGAGCGCGTTCGCTCACTCGATCACCGCGACGCCGCCGGAATGCGGCCGCGTCGTTTCCCCGGCGCTCGCACGCTATCGGCCACGGTTCCTGGAACGGGGGCACGGGTTAGGGTTTGAGAAACGAAAGGGACGAGGCGCCGGAAAAATAATCATAGAACATCGATATTGCACTTTTAGAAGGCAAAATAAGCGTCCAGCGGCGCCGTGGCGCGGGACGTCGCTGAACGTCTACAATCGCGGCTCCCATCTCCCTTTCGGAGGATTCTCCATGCCGCCCCTGTGGGCCAAGATCGCCCCGTGGGCGCTGCTGATCTGCTCCAACGTCTTCATGACCTTCGCCTGGTACGGCCACTTGAAGCACCGGGCCATCGCGCTGCCCTTGGCCATACTGACCAGCTGGATGATCGCGCTGCCCGAATACATGCTGGCGGTTCCCGCCAACCGCATCGGTGCGGGCGTCTATTCCACGGCTCAGCTCAAGACCGGCCAAGAAGCGATCACGCTGATCGTCTTCACGTTGTTCTCCTACTTCTACCTCGGAGAGGCGATCCGCTGGACGACGGCGCTGGGTTTCCTGCTGATCTTCGCCGGAGCTTCACTGGTGTTCTTTTTCAAGTAACGGCGAAGTCTGGATCACGAGCCCGTGAGGTCGTGCAACGGACTCACAATCTGGAGCGTACAGCCGGCCTGGAATTCGAGCGAAAGGACCAGGCCATGTATGTGACGCGCTTCCTCTCCGCCGCCGCCGCCGTCGCGCTGCTTTCGGGTGTCGCCGTCGCCCAGACGGCGGCCCCGGCCCAGCCGCCCGCCGCTCCGCCTCCCGCGACCACCGCCGCCCCGGCGACGGCGGCCGCCAAGGTGACCCCGAATGGCGACCTGATCGCCACGGCGAAGGCCTCGGGCCAATTCACGGTCTTTCTCAAGGCCCTGGACGCCACCAACCTGACCAGCGTGCTGGCCAGCAATCCGAACCTGACGGTGTTCGCCCCGACCGACGCGGCCTTCGCGGCCCTGCCGGCCGGCGAGCTCGACCGCCTGATGCAGCCGGCCAACGCCGCCCAGCTGCAGAAGGTGCTGACCTACCACGTGATCAACACCAAGGTGGACAGCAGCAAGATCAACGGCGCCAAGGGCGAGGTGAAGACCGTCGAGGGCTCGTCGGTCGTGCTCGACGGCAGCGGCGCGACCCCGATGGTCGACGGCGCCAACATCGTCCAGGCCGACGTGCTGGCCACCAACGGCGTGCTGCACGTGGTCGACAAGGTGCTGATCCCCAAGGACGTGCCGATCCAGGCGGCCGCGGCCGCGACGGATGACGCCGCCACCAGCATGGCCTCGACGACCGCCAGCGCCGACGTGATGTCGGCCACCGACGCCGGTTCCGACGTCGCCGCCCAGGCCGCGCCGGCGCCCGCTCCGGATCAGGCCGCGACCCCGTCGGCCACCGATGCTCCGGCCGACCAGGCGCTGAACCCCACGACGACCTCGGGGACCGCGCCGGCTCCGGCGGCCGATCCGACCGCCGCCACCACGGCGCCGGCCGCCGACACCGGCACGGCCGCGCCGACCTCGGCGACCCTGCCGGCCTCGTCGCTGAACCCCGAGCAGCAGGCGACCCTCAAGGCAGGCGACGCCAACGTCGTCTCCAACCCGCCGGTCGCCGACACGCCCGAGAACCGCAAGGCCTACGGCTCGCCGATGTCCAACGCCGGCAAGCGCTCGGCCGCCAAGGGCAACTAAGTTCGAACGGGGTGTAACAAACGACGTCCCCTTCGCTTGAAGCGACAGTCGGCGGGCCCTATGGTCCGCCGACTTTTTTCAGGCCCTTGTTCGGACGTCATGCCCGCCGCCCCCAAATCGTTTCAAAGCCTCATCCTGACGCTCCATAACTACTGGAGCGAAAAGGGCTGCGTGATCCTGCAGCCGCACGACGTGGAAGTGGGGGCGGGGACGCTGCACCCGGCCACGGTGCTGCGCGCGCTCGGCCCCAAGCCGTGGAACGCGGCCTACGTCCAGCCCTCGCGCCGTCCGGGCGACGGCCGCTATGGCGAGAACCCCAACCGCCTGCAGCACTATTATCAGTACCAGGTGATCCTGAAGCCGAACCCGGCCGACATGCAGGACCTCTATCTGGGTTCGCTGGAGGCCATCGGCCTGGATCTGCGCACCCACGACATCCGCTTCGTCGAGGACGACTGGGAAAACCCCACCGTCGGCGCCTGGGGCCTGGGCTGGGAAGTCTGGTGCGACGGCATGGAAGTGTCGCAGTACACCTACTTCCAGCAGGTCGGGGGCCTGGACGTCTCGCCTGTGGCCGGCGAGCTGACCTACGGCCTGGAACGCCTGGCCATGTATGTGTTCGGCGTCGACAACGTCTACGACCTGCCGTTCAACGATCCGGACTCGCCGCTGGGCGCGCTGACCTATGGCGACGTCTTCCTGGCCAACGAGCGCCAGCAGTCGGAAGCCAACTTCCACGGCTATGACGTCGCCGTGCTCAAGCAGCAGTTCGAGCAGATGGAGCAGCAGGTGCCGCTGATGCTGGCCCGCTCCTACAAGAACGAGACCCTGGTCCTGCCCGCCTACGATATGGTCCTCAAGGCCAGCCACCTCTTCAACCTGATGAACGCCCGCGGCGCGATCGCCGTCGCCGAGCGCGCCAGCTACATCGGCCGCATCCGCGACCTCTGTAAGATGTGCGCCCAGAAGTGGGTCGAGCTGCAGGAAGCCGCGTAACTCCAATGCCCCAACTGCTTCTCGAACTGTTCTCCGAAGAGATCCCCGCCCGCATGCAGGGCCAGGCCGCCAAGGACCTGGAGCGCATGGCGCGCGAGCACCTGGCCGCCGCCGGCTTCCTGCCCGAGGCCCTGAAGACCTTCGCCGGCCCGCGCCGCCTGACCCTGGTGGCCGAAGGCCTGCCGCTGGCCCAAGCCGACCGCAAGGAAGAGCTGAAGGGCCCGCGCGTCGGCGCCCCGCAGCAGGCCGTGGACGGCTTCCTGCGCAAGGCCGGCCTGACCCAGGACCAGCTGGTCGAGCAGAACGGCGTCTGGATGGCCTTCGTCGAGAAGAAGGGCCGCCCGACCGCCGAGATCGTCGCCGAGATGGTGGAAGCCATCGTCCGCGGCTTCGCCTGGCCCAAGTCGATGACCTGGGGCACGGGCAAGCTGCGCTGGGTGCGTCCGCTGAAGCGGATCCTCTGCGTGCTCGACCGAGAAGTGGTGCCGTTCAGCATCGACGGAATCGCCAGCGGCGACGTCACCGAGGGCCACCGCTTCATGGGCGAGGCCAAGCCGTTCGTCGCCAAGGACTTCGACGAATATGTCGCCGGCCTGGAAGCCCACTTCGTCGTGCTCGACGTCGAGGAGCGCAAGGCGCGCATCCTCGAAGGCTGCAAGACCCTGTGCTTCGCCCGTCATCTCGAACTGGTCGAAGACCAGGGACTTCTGGAAGAAGTCGCGGGCCTGGCCGAATGGCCGACGCCTGTGCTGGGCGACATGGATCCGTCGTTCCTCGACCTGCCGCCCGAGGTGATCCGCACCTCGATGCGCACGCACCAGAAGTACTTCGCCGTGCGCAAGCCGGGGCAGGCGGGCCTGGCCCCGCACTTCATCACCGTGGCCAATATCGAGGCCAAGGACGGCGGCAAGGTGATCGCCGCCGGCAACGCCAAGGTGCTGTCGTCGCGCCTGTCGGACGCCCGGTTCTTCTGGGACGAGGACGTCAAGACCGGCTTCGAGCCGTGGCTGGCCAAGCTGGACGGCGTGACCTTCCACGCCAAGCTCGGGACCATGGCCCAGCGCGTCGAGCGCATCGTCGCCCTGGCCGGCGAGATCGCGCCGCTGGTCGGCGCCGATGTCGACAAGGCCAAGGAAGCCGCGCGCCTGGCCAAGGCCGACCTGACCTCGCAGATGGTCGGCGAGTTCCCCGAGTTGCAGGGGATCATGGGCGGCTACTACGCCCGCCATTTCGGCCTGGATCCCGAGATCGCTTCGGCGATCCAGGACCACTACAAGCCGCAGGGCCCCTCCGACGCCGTCCCGACCGCGCCGCTGAGCGTGGCCGTGGCGCTGGCCGACAAGCTGGACACGCTGGTCGGGTTCTTCGCCATCGACGAGAAGCCGACGGGGTCGAAGGATCCCTATGCGCTGCGTCGCGCGGCGCTGGGCGTGATCCGGATCATCTTGGACAATGGCCTGCGCTTGCCGTTGGCCAAGTTCGGCAAGGAAGACTTGCTCGCCTTCTTCGCCGACCGCCTGAAGGTGACGCTGAAGGACCAGGGCAAGCGCCACGACCTGGTCGACGCCGTGTTCGCCCTGGGCGACGACGACCTCGTGCGGATCGTCGCGCGGGTCGAGGCCCTGGACGGCTTCCTGAAGACCGACGACGGCAAGAACCTGCTGGCCGGCTACAAGCGCGCCTCCAACATCCTCAAGGCCGAGGAGAAGAAGGGTCCGCTGCCGGAAGGTACGCCTGAGGAGCCGGCCGCCGACAGCGCCGCCGAGGTCGGGCTCTATCAGGCCCTGCGCCTGCTGGACCGCCCGCTGAAGGACGCCCTGGCCAAGGAAGACTTCACCGGCGCCATGGCCCAACTGGCCGAGCTGCGCGGCCCGGTTGACGCCTATCTCGACGGCGTCTTCGTCAACGACCCCGAGCACCGCGACAACCGCCTCAAGACCCTCGCCGCCGTCCGTGCGGCCATGGGCCAGGTGGCGGACTTCGGACTGGTGGGGGGCTGATCCAATAGACCCTCCCCCTGAAGGGGGAGGTGGCCCAGAGGGCCGGAGGGGGAAGGGGGCTGCTGAATTCAGCACGCACTTCCCCCTCAGTCGCTTCGCGACAGCTCCCCCTTCAGGGGGAGCATCTCTTACTCACAGACATCCGCCCACTTGGCGTTGACCGCGTCGGTCCCGTCCGCCTCCTCGATCACCAGGGCGCCGTCTGACCAGACGAAGCGCTCGGGGCCGTCGAAGCTGTCCTGTTCCTGCTGGATGTCGACCTGGCCGCAGACCGAGACGACGTCGCCGTCCTGGTGGGTGAAGACCTGGCCGAAGACGACGGCCGTGGCTTCGGGGAAGCGGTTCTGCACCGCGATCTTGCCGCCGGAGATGGCCAACTGGTCGTCGCCCCTGTCTTCCACCGCCTCGTCGGCGGCGTCGTGGAACACGTAGGCCACGAGACCCAGGCCCGTGCCGAGCAGGATCACGGCGGCGCCGACCGCGGCCAGGATGCGTATGTCGATCTTCATGACCGCAGTCGGCCGCAGGTTGCGGGCGCGGTCAACCGACCTTCAAATTATCCCGTCATTCCCGCCCTTGTGGCGGGAACCCCTGGTTCCGTTCGCATGTGAGGCGCAAGCGGATCGCTGGCGATCCGCCCCATCCGCACTTGCCGCTGACAGAGGGGTTCCCGCCACAAGGGCGGGAATGACGGGAGGTGAGGGGGCTATTCCCGGAGCAGCGGCAGCGACAGCCCGCCGGCCTGCCGCGCGCCCAGGATCTCGCGCCGGAAGCGGAACAGCTCCGCCGGGCGGCCGCCGGTTTCGCTGTCGAGGCGGCCCAGGCCCTCGACCAGGTCCTCGCGCTCGACCACGCGGCGGAAGTTCTGCTTGTGCAGCGGCACGCCGGCGATGGCCTCGACGGTGCGCTGCAGGGTCGAGAGGGTGAACTCGGCCGGCGTCAGCTCGAACACCACCGGGCGGTACTTGATCTTGCCGCGCAGGCGGGAAAGCCCGGTGGCCAGGATCCGTCGGTGGTCGGAGATCATCGGCTCGCCCAGGGCCGCCGACAGGGCCTCGGGCTCGGCTGGGTCGTGGCCGTCGGCGCGGGCCCGGTCGCGGGCGGCCTCGGGGGCCAGGCCCGCCTCGTAGAGCAGTTCGTAGCGCTCCAGCACCCGTTCCTCGTTCCAGGGGGCTCCGTCGAGGGCGAAGGCCAGGCGGGCGCGGGCCAGGCGGTCGGCGTCGTCGCCGGCCCAGCGGCGCAGGGCCGGGGCGATGGCCTCGTCGAGCAGGGCGGGGCGGCCGGCGCGCCAGTCCTCCCAGGGGAAGAACCGGGTCCACGGGGCCCAGACGGTGTCGGGGGCCTGGGTGTCGGTGGCCTTGGGCGTCAGGCCCAGATAGCCGATCGACACGACGCGGGCCGCGCCGGCCCCGACCTCGGCGCGCGGGGCGTCGCGGCCCTTGTCGCCGAAGGTGTAGAGCTGCTCGACATAGCCCAGCTGGAAGCGGGTCTGCTCGGTGACGAAGGCGCGCAGGGCCAGCTCGAAGGTGCGGTGGCCCTCGGGGTCGAACGGACCGAACGGCAGGCCGGGCAGGGGCGAGGCGATGTCGGTGACGGCGTCGTGCGGGCGCACGGTCAGGACCACGACCTCGCCGTCGCGCACGGCCACGACCACGGCCGACAGGCCGATGACGACGGCGGAGCTGGAAGAGCCGCCGCTCATTCGGTCTCGCCAATCATTCTGTTTCAAACGCCGCGCTGGGCGAGGATTCGTAGCCGGCCGCCTTCGACAGCACGTGGAAGCGCTGGACGTAGCGGGCCTGGGCCTCGAATGGGGGCTGGGGGACGATCTTCAGGTCATAGCCGGCCGGCGGGGCGCCAAAGATCGACAGGGATTCGGCGTGCTCGAACCCGGCCAGTTGGGTGGCCTCGAAGAAGGCGCAGGCGCGGTCGGCCTGCTTGATCAGCTTCTTGATCGGGGCCGGGGTCTTCACCGGCAGGCCGAAGCGGATGTGGATGGCGTCTTCCAGCCGGGCCTCGAAGTCCTTGTACGACACGCCCAGCGCCGCCTTGAACGGGCTGATCATGTCGCCGATCACGTATTCGGAGGCGTCGTGCAGCAGGGCGGCCAGGCGCCAGCGGGGCTCGAGGTCGGGCTTGATGTGGGCGGCGATCTCCTCGACCACCAGGCTGTGCTGGGCCACCGAGAAGCCGTGCTCGCCGATCGTCTGGCCGTTCCAGCGCGCCACCCGCGCCAGGCCGTGGGCGATGTCCTCGATCTCGATATCCATCGGCGACGGGTCCAGCAGGTCCAGCCTGCGGCCCGAAAGCATCCGCTGCCACGCTCTCGGCTGGCCCTTATGCAGCCCTTTGGCCACGAGATCGTTCCTTACGGTGAAGGTGGTTTGAGTGCCGCATCGCTTGATGAAGATCAATGATGGCCCGGGCCGACGCCTGTGGAAATGCGTTTTGTCAGAAAGCGCGCAAAGGCGCGTTACGGCAGGGCGCGGGGACCGATTTCGGCGCCCGTCGCGCGCCGGCGATTTGGAGGATGGATCATGAGCTGGGCGAGAATCATGGCGCCGCTGGCCGGGGCCAAGTCCGACGAAGGCGTCCTGCGGGCCGCGGCCGAGCTGGCCGCCGGCTTCGACGCCGAACTGGCCGCCATCCACGCGCCGGCCGACGTGGCCGACCTGATGCCGTGGATGGGCGAGGGGTTCATGGGCGGGGTGCAGGTCACCGCGCTCGAAAGCCTGAAGGAAGCCGCCGTCGAGGGCGCTCACGCCGTCGAGGCCCTGGTCGCTTCTCTCGGCTATCCGCGCGCCCGCGTCACCACCCTGGAATCACCGGTGTGGGCGGGACTGGCGATGGAGTGCCGGCTGTCGGACGTCATCGTGTTCGACGACGCGGCCGCGCGGGGCAAAGGCCCGTTGGCTGAAGCCTTCCAGCAGATGATCGCCGACGAGCAGCGGCCCGTGCTGGTGGCGCGTTCCGGCCTGAAGGTCGGCGGTAAGGTGCTGGTGGCCTGGGACGGCGGCAAGGAGGCCAGCCGCGCCCTGCGCACGGCCCTGCCGCTGTTGCAGAAGGCTTCGCGCGTGGTGGTGGCCGGCGCGCCGGCGGCGTCGTCGCGCAGCTTCGAGCTGGCTCGGATGGTCGACTTCCTGGCCGCGCGCGGGGTGACCGCCCAGGTGCGGGTGCTGGAGGGCGCGCACGATGCGGCCAAGCTTCTGCTGGAAGCGGCGCGCGAGGAGGGGGCCGAGGTGCTGGTCGCCGGCGCCTTTGGCCACCCGCGCCTGCAGGAGTTCATCTTCGGCGGCACGACCCGCAGCCTGCTGAACGCCGACGGGCCGTCGCTCTTCCTGTCGCACTGAGTTTTCAACCAAGAAGAAGGAGGCAGTCCATGTCCCTGTCGCGCATCGTCATGCGCCTGGCCCGCAATCCGGGCACCGAGTTCGCCGGCGGCGACGATCATCGCGGCTACGCCCTGACCGCGCCGCTGACCGATGACGGCCATCTGGACGAGGCCGAGTACGCCAAGGCCAGGAAGGACTGCGCCGTCCGCCGCTTCGCCCCCGACGAGGACGCCGCCGACGGCCGCCTGGCCCGCCGCGGCGAGCGCTGGTTCTTCGACTATGACGAGGACGACCAGATCGACGACGAGCCGGTGCATCGCCTCGGCCAGCACCGCTTCGCGGTCGGCGAATACGTCACCGTCACCGACGAGGACGGTCGGCCGCTGACCTACAAGGTCATGGAAGTGACGCCGATCTGACACCGAGACCCTCCCCCTGAAGGGGGAGGTGGCCCGAAGGGCCGGAGGGGGAAGGAGCTGCTGATATACAGCTCCGACTTCCCCCTCAGTCGCTCCGCGACAGCTCCCCCTTCAGGGGGAGCATCTTGGCTAGCCCCCCACGTTGTGGCGCACGAGCGCCTTCATGGCCTTGAACAGGTCGCCGTCCTCGCTGTCGCGGCGCTTGGCCTTGACCACGGCCACGGCCAGCGGGCCGCCTTGCGGGCCGCGGGCTTCGTAGCCGGCCAGGTGGTAGCCGGTGGGCGCCTTGTCGCTGGCCAGCACCAGGGTGGCGCGGACGCCGTCCTTGGCCTTGCGGCGCTGCTGGATCACCGCGCCGTCGTCGTTGGCGTGGATCGAGACGTCGCCGTCACCGTCGTCGCTGGAGCTGACCTGGACCGTGCGGCTCTCGTGGCCGCCGTCTTTGCGCTCCTCGACCTTGGTGGTCTTGCCGCCGCCGCTTTCGGTGACGTTCTTGGTGACCCGCACCTGGGCGTCGCCGTCGTTGGCGTTGATGGTCATGCCGCCGATGCGGATGTCGGCGCCCTCGTCGCGGGCGTCGATGCTGAGGCCGGGCAGCTTGATGTGGGCGGTGTTCTTGCCGCCCGGGGGCTTGGGGGCGGCCGAGGCCTTCAGCTGCGGCATCAGGGTCTTGAGCTCGGCCTCGATCGGGGCGAGGGCGGTTTCGGCGTCGTTGTTCTGGAAATCGACCAGCCGCAGGCTGACCTCGGCCTGGTCGCCGGCGTATTGGCACGAGCGGCCGTCGGCGGCGACCGAGACGCGCGTCAGGCTGCCTTGCTTTTCGGGGCAGTCCAGCCGCGAGATCGCCCGCAGCGGCTCCTTCCTGTGGACCACGCCCTCGTGCTTGTCGGACTTCACCGACACCTCCGGAGAGCAGGCGGCCAGGGCCGCGACGCTGGCGGCCAGGACGAGGATGAGGCGCATAGAAAGGGTCCTTCGCGTTCGGCGCGAAAGTGTGCGGGTCGGCGATCCGCGTCCAATGAAATCGCGGTAACTGCGCCTTATCGGCGCCAGATCCCTATTGCCCCGGCCGGGCGCTGCCTTCGCGGCGGGCCAGGAAGGCCAGGCGCTCGAAGAGGTGCACGTCCTGCTCGTTCTTCAGCAGGGCGCCGTGCAGGGGCGGGATCAGCTTGGTCGGATCCTTCTCGCGCAGCACGGTCTCGTCGATGTCCTCGACCAGCAGCAGCTTCAGCCAGTCGAGCAGCTCGGAGGTCGACGGCTTCTTCTTCAGGCCGGGAACCTTGCGCATGTCGTAGAAGATGCGCAGCGCCTCTGAGACCAGCTTCTGCTTGATGCCTGGGAAGTGCACGTCGACGATGGCCTGCATCGTCTGCTCCTCGGGGAAGCGGATGTAGTGGAAGAAGCAGCGGCGCAGGAAGGCGTCCGGCAGCTCTTTTTCGTTGTTGGAGGTGATGATCATCACCGGCCGCACCTTGGCCTTGATGGTCTCGCCGGTCTCGTAGACGAAGAATTCCATGCGATCGAGCTCCTGCAGGAGGTCGTTCGGGAACTCGATGTCGGCCTTGTCGATCTCGTCGATCAGCAGCACCGGGCGCTGCTCGCTCTCGAACGCCTCCCAGAGCTTGCCCTTCTTGATGTAGTTCCTGACGTCCTTGACGCGCTCGTCGCCCAGCTGGCTGTCGCGCAGGCGGGTGACGGCGTCGTACTCGTAGAGGCCCTGCTGGGCCTTGGTCGTCGACTTGATGTGCCAGGTCAGCAGCGGGGCGTTCATCGCCTTGGCCACTTCATAGGCCAGCACGGTCTTGCCGGTGCCGGGCTCGCCCTTGATCAGCAGGGGGCGTTCCAGCGCCACGGCGGCGTTGACGGCGACCTTGAGGTCCTCGGTGGCGACGTAGTCGGCGGTGCCTTCGAAGCGCTGGCTCATCTGGTATTCCTGACGGCGCGCCCGTTGCGTCGGGCGCGCATCGAACAAGTGTTCAAAACGTCAGTCTAACCTACAGAGCATCGGTCTTCCGGATCAAGCCGGGTTCTGCGGCGGTTGGCGATGACGGCGGGCCACCGACGGTGGATCGCTGGCCGGGAAGCTCTCTTCCAGGCCTTCCTCGAGTTGTTCGTCGAGGTTTTCCGCATTTTCCGGGGCAGGGGTGTCGGGTTTGGGATCGGACATGGGAGGTCTCCTGGCGGAGCGGAATTATGCGCCGCCTTTGACGCGCGGCTAGAATGTTTTGATCACGGACCCGGCCCGCCTTCGCGGCCCTAGCCGCGCTTGTCGTAGCCCAGGGCCTCGATGTCGTCGTCGGCCAGGCGCGTCGACTCGTAGTCGGACGGTTCCTCGCTGTCGTCGGAGATCTGGTCCTCGTCCGACAGGCCGCCGCCGACCGGATCCAGCGGCTCGCGCTCGACGTCCAGGCCCTCGTCGTCGCGGCCGGCTTCCAGTTCGTCGTCGATGTCCACGAGTTCGTCGTCGTCGAGGAGGTCGAGGTCCTCGTCGTCATCTTCCGAGGCGTCGTCCTCGGCCTGGGTGACGTCGTAGACGTCGTCGATATCGTCGAAATTGGCGATGTCCTCGCCGTCTTCGGTGAGGTTGGTCTCGTCCAGGACCTCGGCGACGTCCTGCGGCTCGAAATCGGTTTCCGGGGGCATGGCGGGTCTCCTGCTTGGGTGGCGCGATCGCCGCCCGTCAGGGAGTCAAACCCGCCCCGGCGCCCGTCGTTCCTGAACCTCAGCCTGTGAACTCGCCCAGGGCCTCCGACACCTGCGCCATAATTGGCCGCCAGTCGTCGTAGTTCGGGGCGATGAAGCAGCGGGCCTGCGGGTACCAAGGATAGTGGTCGGTTCCCAGGCGCGTCCAGGCGGCCGCGCCGGTCAGCAGCCAGATCGGCGCGCCGCAGGCGCCGGCCAGGTTGATGGTGGCGTTGGCGAAGCCCAGCGTCAGGTCGAGCGCGCAGGAGAGGGCGGCGACGTCGTCGAGGTCCTGCTTCAGGTCGATGCCCGGCGGGGTCCAGATCTCGACGCCCAGGTGGTCGCGGGCGTAGGCGATCTCCTCGTCGCAGTCGCCGTACTGCAGGTTCACGAACGAGATGCCAGGCGTCTTCAGCACCGGTTCCCACAGCTCGAACGGCGAGAACTGGCGGGCGCGCTCGGCGTTCAGGCGCAGGCTCTTCCACAGCAGGCCGACCTTGGGTCCGGGCGGAGCGCTTTCCAGCACCGTCTTCCAGTGAGCGACCCGCGCGGGATCGGGCGTCAGGAAGCGCTCGCGGGCGGGGAAGGCCTCGGCAGTCGGGCGGAAGGTTTTCAGCAGCGAGGCCATCGGGACCCAGCAGTCGATCTTCGACCAGTCCTCGATGAAGGGCGCGTTGCGATAGGTGCGGCCCTGATAGGCCACCGTGCGGTGGACGCTGACCTGGGCCTGCGGGAACGAGCGCTCGAACAGCGGCACGAGGCGGCGCTCGACCACCACCGACAGGGCGCCGTCGGGGCCGAGGGCCTCGATGACGTCGGGCAGGGTGTTGGCGAACATCACCTCGTCGCCCAGGCCCTGTTCGGCCAGGACCAGCAGGCGCTTGCCGGCCAGGTCCTCGCCGGGCTCCCAGGCGCGGACGGGCATCGGATAGTGCGGGGCGCCGGGCAGTTCGGGGTCGAGACGCGCGCGGTAGGTCTCCCAGCCCTCGGCCACGCGGCCCAGGGCCAGCAGGATCGTTGAATAGGCGAATCGCATGGTGGCCAGGTCTTCGGTCGACTCGGCGGCGGCGATGCCGGCCTCGCAGTCGGCGCGGGCGCCTTCGACGTCGCCCAGGTCGAGGCGGGCGAAGGCGCGGTTGTGGTGGCCCTTGCCGAAGTTGGGCGACAGGCGCAGGGCCTCGTCGAAGAAGGTGAGGGCGGTGCGGCCTTCGCCCATGCTGCACATCACCGTGCCCAGAGTGTTCCACAGCGCGGGAACTTCCGGATTGGCCTGGATGGCGGGCTTCAGGACGTCGATCGCCGCCGATTCCTGGTTCAGGTCGCGCAGGGCGCAGGCCAGGTTGTTGACGCCTTCGAGGTCGCCGGGCCGCTCGTTCAGGTAATGCATGAAGAGCTTGGCGGCGATGTCGGGCATTTCCAGGCGGAAGGCCAGGCGGCCCAGATCGCCGGCCACCTGGCCCTGGCTGGGCAGGAGTTGCAGCGCCGCCTCGTAGCACTGCATGGAGGAGGCGAAGTCGCCGAGCTTCTCGCGGGCCACGGCCAGGACGTGCCAAGCCACGCCCGTGCGCTCGTCCTTCTTCAGGGCCTTGAGGGCGTTCTTCTCGGCGCGGGCGTAGTCGCCCTGCTGCACGGCGACGATGGCGCGGTTGAGCAGCTTCACGCTTTCGTGGTCGCGGACGGCGCGGGCTTCGAGATTCAGGCGGGCGATCGAATCGGACGAGGCGGAATCGCCCAGCTGTTCGGCGCGCAGGCCCAGGTGGACGCCTTCACCGGCCGCTTCTTCGGCGGCTGCGAGGGCGGCGGCCGAGATTCCGAAGCCGAGATTGCGGGACATGCGACCACCTTGGGCGATTGGATGACTTCATCCTCTGGGCGAGTATGCTTAATTGAGTCCTAAGCTGCGACTTACGGTCGCGTCGGCGGCAACAAGGCGTTAACCCACGGCGACCTAGGGTCCCGTCTGAACGCCATTCCGGCGAACCGCCATCACGGCGGACGGGCGCAGCGATGGAAAGGAGCGGCCAAAAGTGCCTTTGAAGCTGTCGCTGAAGCCCGGCGAGAAATTCGTGTTGAACGGGGCGGTCGTGCAGAACGGCGATCGTCGCGGCGTGCTGGTCCTCCAGAACAAGGCCTCGGTGCTGCGTGAGAAGGACATCATGCAGCCCGACCAGGTCACCACGCCCTCGCGTCGGATCTACTTCCCGGTCATGATGATGTACCTGGAAGAGGCCGGCGCCGAAAAATACTACGACGAGTTCGCCACCCGCCTGACCGAGTTCATGGGCGTGGTGCGCAACGCGGCCGTTCTGGCCGATTGCATCGCGATCTCGAAACACGTCATGGCGCGTGAATACTACAAGGCGCTCATGCTGAGCCGTAAGCTGATCGATTACGAAGACGAGAGGTTGGGGAATGTCTCTTCGGGCCTACCAACAGGCGGCGACCAGGACTGAGAATCCGCGAGAGGTCGAGTACCGTCTGTTCGGACAGGTGACTCGGGCCCTCATGGAGGCTTCGGAAGCCGAGGATGGCGACATCCAGAAGCGTATCCACGCTCTGGACTGGAACCGTCGTGTCTGGTCCGCGCTGGCGACCGACTGCTCGCTGCCGGAGAACACCATGCCCAAGGAGCTGCGCGCGAGCATCATCTCGCTGAGCCTCTGGGTCAGCCGGCACTCGAGCCTTGTCATGCGCAAGGAAGAGGAGTTCGAGCCTCTGATCGAGATCAACCGCATGATCATGCAGGGCCTGGCCGCTCGCGCCGAAGCGGCCTGACCTGATCGCGCTACGGCGCCGCTCGGCGCCGATTGCCGCTTCTCTTCGGAAAAACCTGCCGCCCGGCGAATGTTGCATTCGCCGGGCGGTTTCGTTTCCGGCCTGATATTTTTTAATTTCCTTATATTTCAAGGCGTTGCGATTTGGCCTGAACTGGCCCGCCGTTTGCGATGGTTCCCGCGGGCAAAACGCCCGACCGGCAAAATGCCGGGGCTCTCCACCAAAATGGTAGGTTCCTATGATCGCCAACTCCATCAACACCAATGCCGGCGCGATGATCGCGCTGCAGAACCTGAACGCCACCAACTCGGAGCTGACCACCACCCAGCAACGCATCAACACCGGCAAGAAGATCTCGAGCGCTAAGGACAACGGCGCGATCTGGTCGATGGCTGAAATGCAGAGCGCGACGTCGAGCTCGTTGAACGCCGTGAAGGATTCTCTCCAGCGCGGTCAGTCGACGATCGATGTTGCTCTGGCTGCAGGCGACACCGTCACCGATCTGCTGGGCAAGATGAAGGAAAAGGCTCTGGCCGCTTCCGACACCTCGCTCAACACCGCCTCGTTCAACGCCCTTCAGGCTGACTTCACGTCCCTGCGTGACCAGATCACCAAGGCCGTGACGAACGCCAAGTTCAACGGCGCCAGCGTGGTGGACGGTTCGACCACCAAGCTGGAATTCCTGGCGAACGAAACGGGCTCGGCGTTCACCGTCTCCTCGCGGACCCTGTCCCTCACGGGCATCGGTCTGTCGGCGACGACGACCTTCGCGAACGCCGCTGCGGCCAAGACGATGATCGCCACCATCGACACGGCTCTGCAGACGACGACGAACAAGCTGGCTTCGCTCGGCACCAACTCGGTCGGCCTGGACATGCACTTGACCTTCATGGGCAAGCTGCAGGACAGCCTGGACGCCGGTGTCGGCAATCTGGTCGATGCGGACATGGCCAAGGAAAGCGCCAAGCTGCAGTCGCTGCAAACCAAGCAGCAACTGGGCGTGCAGGCACTGTCCATCGCCAACCAGGCGCCCCAGTCGATCCTGTCCCTGTTCAAGGGCTGATCGAAGAAGCGCCAAGGCGGCGACAAGCGCCGGGCGGTCGAAAGACCGCCCGGCGTTTTCTTTTTCCGGTCCCGCATTTCCGGTGACCGGCGGTCGATTTTCGGGTGGGCAAAACGGTCGCATCTGCTGAAACCTGCCCGGCACATTTTGCCGGATAGCGCCTCAAGTCGGCAGGAATTGCCGGGCGACAACGTCCTAAACGAACATATAACGTAGTGATTTCAACGGCTTAAAAATTTCGCATGGGTGGGCAGGATTGGCCCGGTAGTTGCTTCCTAGTTCAGCGAGCAAAACGCTCCCGGCAGTCAAAATGACGTCGGACAACCTGAAATAGGAACCTATTCGTTATGGCGCTGAACAGCATCAACACGAACTCGGGCGCGATGATCGCCCTGCAAAACCTGAACTCGACCAACAGCGATCTCGCCGTTACGCAACAGCGTATCAACACCGGCAAGAAGATCGGCAGCGCCAAAGACAACGGCGCTATCTGGGCCACCGCCAAGAACCAGTCGGCCACCGCCTCGTCGATGAACGCCGTGAAGGACTCGCTGCAACGCGGTCAATCCACGATCGACGTCGCTCTGGCCGCCGGCGACACCGTCACGGACCTGCTGGGCAAGATGAAGGAAAAGGCCCTGGCCGCTTCCGACACCTCGCTGAACACTGCCTCGTTCAACGCCCTGAAGTCTGACTTCACTTCGCTGCGCGACCAGATCACCAAGGCCGTGAGCAACGCCAAGTTCAACGGCGCCAGCATCATCGACGGTTCGACCACGAAGCTCAGCTTCCTGGCCAACTCGGACGGCACCGCCATCACGGTGAACTCCAAGACCCTGTCGCTGGCTGGTATCGGCCTGAGCACCAGCACCACCTTCGCGGACGCCGCTGCGGCCAAGACGATGATCTCGACCATCGACACGGCCCTGCAGACGACGACCAACAAGCTGGCCTCGCTGGGCACCAGCTCGACCGGCCTGGACACCCACCTGACCTTCGTCGGCAAGCTGCAAGACAGCCTCGACGCCGGCGTGGGCAACCTGGTCGACGCCGACCTGGCCAAGGAAAGCGCCAAGCTCCAAGCTCTGCAAACCAAGCAGCAGCTGGGCATCCAGGCGCTCTCTATCGCCAACCAGTCGACCGGCACGGTCCTGAGCCTGTTCCGATAAGGAACGAGCAGGGGGCGGTCCTCACGGGCCGCCCCCGCCTTTCTTCGGCCTTGGCCGGGGAGGGGATAACAGAGGCGCCGCCGAGAACCGGCGGCGATGGGAGAGATGGAAAGCAAAGCCGCGCTGACGGCTCAGGTTCAAGAGTTGTCCGCGCAAAATCCGATCGTTTCGCCCACCGTCCCAGGCTCGTCCTCGGACGGCGATGTCGTTTCCGACGCCCGCAAGGCCGATGCTCGCAAGAGCGCATCGACCGCCGCCGAACAGAAGGCCGACAACGGTCCTCAGCCCGGCGACCTGCGTCTGGTGATTGAGGAAGACATCGACAGCGGGGTCTACGTCTACAAGACGGTCGACCGGCGCACCGGCGAAACCCTTAAGCAATATCCGCGCGAAGACGTGCTGAGGTTCAAGGACGCCGCGTCCTACGGCCCCGGCAAGATCTATGACGGCCTGACCTAAGGCCTTATCGCGTAAGGATTTCCGGCCAACGCTTGCGGCGCGACGTCGCAGGCGCGTTATGGTTTACGCGCGTTAACCATATTCTTACCGCCGCAACGGCAAGTTCACGGTCGATCCTGCTCGGCCGCCGAATCGCGTACCGAGCTCCCTCGTAAGTCGGCGAGAACGCCGTTCGGAGATCGTGATGACGCTGAGCGTGAACACCAATCAGCCTGCGCTGATCGCCCTGCAGAATCTGAACAAGACCAATGACGAGATGCAGGGCGTCCAGACCCGCATCAACACCGGCCTTGCGATCTCGAGCGCCAAGGACAACGCCGCCGTCTGGTCGATCGCCCAGGACCAGCAGGCCGACCGCTCGGCCCTGTCCTCGGTCAAGATGAGCCTCGACCGCGCCACCTCGATCGCCGACGTCGCCCTGACGGCCGGGGAGTCGGTCTCCGACCTGCTCAACCAGATGCGCGAGAAGGTGGTCGCGGCCAAGGACAGCTCGCTGTCGACCTCGGCCCGCAAGGCCCTCGACGCCGACTTCCAGGGCCTGCTGAGCAACCTGACCCAGGTGGTCGACAGCGCCACCTTCGACGGCGCCAACATCCTCGACGGCAGCCAGACCGCCTCCATCACCTTCCTGGCCGACGCCGACGCCCAGACCGTCATCTCGCTGAACCTGCAGACCCTGTCGCTGGGCAGCCCCAACAACAGCCTGGTGGCCACCGACAGCATCGCGAGCCTGACCCAGGCCACGGCCGTGCTGACCCGCCTCGACTCGACCATCGCCTCGGTGAACCAGGCGGTCGGCTCGATCGGCTCGCAGGCCAAGCAGATCGACGCCCACAACACCTTCGTCTCCAAGCTGTCCGACGTGCTGGAGACCGGGGTGGGCAACCTCGTCGACGCCGACATGGCCAAGGAAAGCGCCCGCCTGCAGGCCCTGCAGGTCAAGCAGCAGCTGGGCGCCCAGGCCCTGTCGATCGCCAACAGCGCCCCGCAGATCATCCTGTCGCTGTTCGGCAGCGGCGGCTGAGGCTGCCGCTACGGAATTGTCACAACAAACGCCGGTCTTTCCCTAGGCCGGCGTTTTTTGCGTGGTTACTCTGTGCGTCGCGGCGCAAGGGGATTCGCTCGGCATGATCGAACTGCGGGACTTGAAGGACGAAGACGAGGCGGTGCTGTTTCAGTGGCGCGCCGAGCCCGAGGTCGATCGCTGGATGTCGGACGCCGCCTTCCCCAGCCGGGAGGCGCATGCCGCCTGGTTTGAATCTCTCAGCACCAATCCGAACATGCGCGGCTGGATGATCGTGCGCGCCGGCGCGCCGGCCGGCCTGCTGACCCTGACGGGCCTTTTGTCGCATCACCGCCGGGCCAGTTGGAACTGGTTCGTCGGCGCGGCCGACGCCCGCCGGCGCGGGGTAGGGCGGGCGGCCCAGGTCCTGGGCCTCGACCGCGCCTTCGGCGAGCTTGGCCTGCACAAGGTGTTCGCCGAGGTCATGGCCGACAACGACGCGGCCCTGAAGGCCCAGTCCGCCTCGGGTTTCCGCCGCGAGGGCTATCTGCGCGGCCATGTGCTGAAGAACGGCGAGCCGCGCGACGTGGTGCTGCTGGGCATACTGGCCGAGGAATGGGCAGGCCTGCGCGAAGAGGCCCGGCGCTCGCTCAGCGACGCCCACCTGATCGCCGCCTAAGGTCGGCTTCCATTTACACGTCTTAACGAAACGTCAGCGTTCATAACCGTAGATTGCCGCTGTGTGGCGCATTGCGCCTTCCGTGGAAGCTGTTGTGATCACTTTCGACACCAGTTCGCTGCTGAGCTACTATCAGGCCAAGGTCGGCCTGACGGGCTCGACTGCGTCCACGACGACGACCACGGGGACGACCTCGTCGTCGTCCAGCAAGAAAGCCATTCCGGCCGCGCCCTGGACCACGGTGTCCACCCAGGCCAGCGACCTGGTGAAGTCGGCGCTGAACGGCCGCAAGTTCATCGACGAAGGCGCCGCCGAGGCGGCCTCGCCCGGCATTTCCGGCGATTACAAGAAGCTGTTCACCGCCTACCAGGCCCTGAACACCCTGACGGCGATCGCCAGCCAGGCCAGCGGCAAGAACGTCTCCGACAGCGAGATCAAGCGCCTGCAGACGGCGATGACCAAGGGCCTGACGGAGCTCACCAACTACGTTCAGAACCTGAACGGCGAGAACATGCGCCTGACCACCGGCGCGGCCATGACCACCGACAAGTCGACGGTCGGCATCCCCAAGAACGTCTACGGCTACGTCACCAGCACGCTCTACAGCGGCCAGGTCGACGACGAGGTCCCGCAGTTCAAGGGCGACGTCAGCTTCGACATGGCGGTGACCAAGTTCGGCGAGACCACGACGCTGAAGATGGACCTGTCCGAGATGGGCTCCAAGCCGCGGACCATGGCCAACGTGGTCAGCTTCTTCAACGACAAGCTTTCTGCCGCCGGCTACAACACCACCTTCGCCGTCGAGCGGACCGCGGGCGTGGCCCGCACCACCACGGTCAACGGCCAGACGGTCAAGCTGCCGGCCACCGGCGACGACTTCGCTCTGCGCATCCGCGGCGACTCGATCGAGAAGCTGAACTTCACGGCCTCGGTCTCGAAGCCCGCCGTCTATATCACCACCGAGGCCGGGAACCCCGACCCGGACAAGGACACCAAGACCGACGACGCGGTCATCGAGAACACCCTGACCAAGTACGGCGCCGGCTCGGGCGCGACGGCCGGGACCAAGGTGTTCTCCGACACGCTTGAGGGCACGGTCGCCAAGGTCCACAAGACCGTCACCGGCCCCGACGGCTCGATCTACGTGCTGGCCGACGTCGAAAAGAGCGTCGAGAGCCAGACCATCAAGGGCGACCAGGACGTCGCCCTGCTGAAGTACGACTCGGCCGGCAAGCTGCTCTACGCCCGCAGCCTGGGCGCGGCCGACACCGCCACCGGCTATTCGATCGCCGTGTCGAGCGACGGCAAGGTGGCCGTGGCCGGCTCGGTGGCCGGCACCCTGACCGGCGCCACCACGGGTCCGATCAACTCCGACAGCAACGGCACGGTGACCGACAGCTTCGTGTCGCTGTACGACGCCAACGGCGATGAGAGCTGGACGGTGCGTCGCGGCGGCCTGCTGGAAGACGAGGCCACGGCCGTCGCCTTCGGCCAGGACGGCGTCGTCTACGTGGCCGGCCGCACCAAGTCGGACCTGCCCGGCGCGACCGGTTCGGCCTCGCAGGGCGGCTACGACAACTATCTGACGGGCTTCGCGGCCGACATCACCGGCACGCCCAAGGCCCTGTTCACCACCCATTTCGGCAGCGCCGAGAACGACACCGTATCGGGCATGGTCGTCGACGGCGGCAAGGTCATCGTCGCCAGCAAGGAAGGCAGCGAGGCGATGCTGCGCAGCTTCGACGTCTCCACGTCTGTGGTGACCGAGAACCGCACGGCGCTGAACTCGGCCGGCGTCTACGAGACCAAGCCGGTCACCTACACCAAGGCCGCCACCATGACCGTGGGCGCGACGCGCGACCTCGGCACGCTGAAGGGCGGCGACATCGCCGGCCTGTCCATCGACAGCGGCCAGCTCTATGTCGGCGGCTACACGACCAACGGCTCGCTGACGGTCAACAACGTCAAGTCGGCCGCCTCGGGCGGTTCTGACGGCTTCGTCGCGCGTGTGTCGCTCGACCTCACCAGCACTTCCGGCGACACCCTGGCCTATTACGGCGGCACGGGCGACGACACGGTCACCGGCATGGCCGTCTCCAACGGCCAGGTCTGGCTGGTGGGCGCTGCGGGCAAGGACCTGGCGGGCCAGGCCACGGTCGGCACCAAGGACGGCTATGTCGCCCAGATCGACATGGCCACCGGCGACGCCACCTGGGAACAGCGCCTGACCGGCAAGGACGGCTACGCCACCCCGACCTCGATCGCCGTCGATGCTTCGGGCTCCAGCGCGCTCGACATCTTCGGCCTGCCGCGCGGGACGATGAACTACACCCAGTCGGACAAGATCGTGTCGGCGACCTCGGCGCGGCCGGGCGACACCTTCCAGATCCGCACCCGCGAGCGCGGCCCGCTGACCACCATCACCATCGGCGCCGACGACACGCTCGACACCCTGGCCGACAAGATCCGCCGGGCGTCGGGCTACGCCGCCAAGGTGTCGATCTCCAGCGACGGCAACATGCGCAAGCTGAAGATCACCCCGGCCTACAACACCTCGACGGTGGAAGTGCTGCCGGGCAAGGGCGACAGCAATGTGCTCAGCGCCCTGGGCCTGGCTTCGGGCATCGTGCGCAACACCAAGACCGACGACGGCCGCACCGTCTCGGCCGACGGCAAGGGGCCGGTCTACGGGCTGAAACTGCCTACCGAGCTGGATCTGTCCGACGAGACGGCGCGGGCGACCACGGCCGACCTGCTGAAGTCGGCCACGGCGGCGATCCGCAACGCCTATCGCGAGATGGCCGACATCGCCAACGGCGTGAAGGCCGACGGCTCGACCACCACCTCGGGCAAGACCGGCGGCACGGCCCCGGCCTATCTGACCAACCAGATCGCCAACTACCAGGCCGCGCTGGACCGCCTGACCGGCGGCAGCTAGGCCGCGCATGGCCTTCGCGGCCGCCGTGACGCTTGAAACCGTCATCGACGCGTCGTAGCCAGGGGGCATGGAACTTCTCAAAGATCGACGCGTGCTGCTGGGCGGCGGAGCGGCCCTGGCGGTGATCGCGGGCCTGGCCGTGGCCTTCACGCTGATGGGCGGCAAGGACCGCAAGCCGGCCGAGGATCCGCCGGCCTCGCGCGGCGGCCTGATCGTCGAGACCGGTCGTTCGGACGACACCAAGCTGAACGATCCGGCCCGCCCGCTGCGCTGCTTCGTCGGCGGCCAGTTCGTCGGCGAGACCACCCTGGCCGAATGCGCCAAGAAGAACGGCGTGGCCACCGGCGCCCTCGACGTCGGCGTCGACGAGACCGGGGCCCTGGCCGCCGCCGACCAGGCCGGCACGGTGCTGACCCCGCTGCCGCCGCCGGCCGTGGCCGCGCCTGTCGCCACGCCCGCGGCGACGCCGGCCGCTTCGGGCGCGACCTCGGCGCCGAGCGCGCCCCTGGCCGTCTGCCAGCGCTATCTGGGCGGCCAGTGGAACAAGCTGCCGGGCGAGATCACCCAGAACGCCTGCATCCAGCAGCTCTTCGCCGGCAAGTGCGAGCGTCCGGGCGGCGCCACCTACGGCCGCTGGGGCGACGAGACGCTGCGCCTGCTGCCGGGCCGCGTCGAGGCCTCGTCCGACAACCGTTCGTTCCACCTGGTGGTGGAGCAGGCCGCCAACTGCGCCATTCCCAGCGTCGGCTAGAGCGCGGCGGAGTCAAGTTTGGGCGGTCAACCCGCCCGGGCCGCGCTATGGATATTTGAATGAGAGCCTTTCCCGCCGGGAAAGGCTCTTGGGCCGAAGGAGTTCTCTGATGCGCGTTTCCCCCATCGCCGCCGTCCTGGCCCTCGGCGTCGCCGCGAGCGGCCTGTCGGGCTGCGTCAAGGCCACCCGCGCGCCCTTCGATCAGGGCGTCTGCAACCACGTCATCGAGAAGAAGGACGGCACGCTGCAGTTCAACTCGGTCGAACGCAACGTGCCCAACATGGAGACCTGCGCGGCCACGCTGGAAGGGATGCGCATCCGCTTCCTGCGCATGGGCCTCCGCAAGGAGCAGTTGACCGGCTCCTACCAGGGCAAGTTCATCTTCGTGGAACGCGAGGGCATCTATCTGGGCGACAGCTACGAAGGTGCCCGGTTCATGTCGCTGGTGCGCACGGGCGACGGCCGTCTGGCCGTGCCCGGCGCCTTGCCGGCGCGCTAGGACCGTTTCCGGGAGGCGAGGAGAGGGCGGTGGATAACCGCTCTCTGTTCACAGGAACGTTTGGTGAACAATTCTTGATTTCCACCTTGCCGAGTCGTTAACGTCTCCGCTCGAGATTCCGGCGCATAGGGTCGCCGGGCGAGAACAGGGCATTCGCCAAATGGCTGGCAGCGTCAACAAGGTCATCCTGGTCGGCAACCTCGGGGCCGACCCCGAGATCCGCACCCTCAATTCGGGCGACCGCGTCGCCAACCTGCGCATCGCCACGTCCGAGACCTGGCGCGACCGTTCCAGCGGCGAGCGCAAGGAAAAGACCGAGTGGCACCGCGTCGTGATCTTCAACGACAACCTGGTGAAGGTGGCCGAGAGCTACCTGCGCAAGGGCTCGACCGTCTACATCGAGGGCGCGATCCAGACCCGCAAGTGGACCGACCAGCAGGGCCAGGAAAAGTACTCCACCGAGATCGTGCTGCAGAAGTTCCGTGGCGAACTGACCATGCTGGGCGGCCGTGGCGACGGCGCCGGCGCCGGCGCTCCGTCGGGCGGCTATGACGACGGCTATGGCCAGGGCGGCGGCGGCGGCGGCTACGGCGGCGGCCAAGGCGGCGGCAACTTCGGCGGCGGCGCTCCGCGCAGCCAGCCCAGCGGTCCGCGCGAGAGCTTCTCGGCCGACCTGGACGACGAAATCCCGTTCTAAGGGCTCGCCTGAGCGCCTGGATCTGATGACGGCCGGTTCCGCGAGGAACCGGCCGTTTTTCTTTGGCGGAGTTTGTGCGGTGGAGGCTCGGCTCTGTGCAATTTTCGTGAATTTCTTTTGGGAAGGAATTTGAAACAAGATTTCGCAATTGCAACTTTTGAGTGATTTGATCTAGGCTCTCGCTTGCGTCATTTGGTGGGGCGTTTGGTGATCTGTTCGCTTGTGAGTGTTTATGCAGTGGGAGGGGGGAGCGGTTGGCGCCGGTCGTCCCTTGCTTTCCGGCCAGCCGTTTCGGCCGGGCGGGATGGCTGGGGCGTGGTCGGTGCGCTCGGCGCGCGCATTTCCGCTCCAATGCGGTTGGGCGCGGCCAGGAATCTCTCGACCGAAGTTCCGGACGGGGCGCTGCTTGAGCCTGGCGAACATGAGCGCATGAAGCGCGATCATCGCCGGCAAAGGCCGAGCGCCGACCTCATATCCATCAAGTCCGTGAACGGGGCGGGGAGGGAATGATGGGGCGACTGCTGAGGTGGCTGTGGGCGGCGCCGCTTGTCCTGTTGACGCTCTGGGCGACGATCCTGGTTCTTCCTTTGCTGGGAATAAATTGGATCGCGCCCGTTGGGCCTGTTCCTTGCCCTTCAATTCCGATGGCGGATGACGTGGCGGATCGCGGCGAGTCATATGCGGAGCGCATCGGTCGGCTGGAGGCGCGGGCTCGCAGGGATATCGGCGATCATCCGGAACGGTCGACCTTTATGAAATACATGCAGGAAAAGGGCGTGACCTGCGGGGACGAGGAGCATTTCCCCTCGTCGCGCTTCGACCCTAGGCCTTCCAGTCAAATCCGCTGCGTTCGCGTCGTTCCGAGGGGGTGTCCATCCAGGTTTGGGCATTGGCCATACCTGTTCCCGGCCACTGTGATCGACGTCGTTGCAATTTATCGGCCGTCTTCGAAGGCTGCTCAGCAGGTCAACTATTCTCTCGCCGCTTCTGCGGCTCCGTAATTCAGATCTGGAGGGGGAATTGGCTACACGTCTTACGCGTTACTCAGGTGCGAACCGTTTCACTGGGCCTGTAACTGCGATATCGGCTAACCATTCTTCTATGCTGAATATTCAATGGTCGCCCGGCACGGAAATGATCGAGGTTCGGTATCTGAAGGTTCTCGCGGATCCAAGCAACAATGGCGGCAATGACGCCTATCCTGCAATTTATCATAAATACCTTGTCTATACAAATAAAAATGGCGAGCAATATTATATAAGGGGTGGGCCGGAAAGTTTTAATCTTCTTAACATGGGCCTTCTTGATGTCCATGGCGGAAGATATACAAATAATGAGGTTTTGAGGCAGAATGATGATGTCTATGATGTGCGTGGGCAAAATGGTGGGGAGGATTCGTCGTATTATAACGATATAATTACGAGAGACTATGATGTTGGGCTGGATGATTTAAGAGAGGTATTGGTAACGGGATTTGATCTTTCCGGAAGCTGGAAGGGAGTTATGGCTGTCGCTGGAATGATAAATTCCAGAGATATTAAATATGTTCTTAGTGGGACGAATAGTAATTCAACGGTCGACACGCTGCTATTTTATAGCGGATTACCATCGGCGACATTGAACAGCAATCTGTTCTATTTGGGTTCTGCGCCTGGAAGTGGCATAGACCTTATCGCGCCGCGGAGCGGTTGGTGGCGTGGGTACTCAAGTTTGCCAAGCGATTGGACTGGGTCCTATTCCTTGGCGGATGAAGTCAAGGCCCAGATTACCAAGGGCTGGAACAAGATCAGCGAAGCCGCGGAAAACTTCATCAAGACCGCGACCAATGGCTGGGCCGAGATTTCGACCAATGGTACGCTTTCCTATTCGGTGGACGGTGGGGCTATTTATACGGTTCCCGGATATGTCGTCGGGGGCGTTCCTGCCCCTATCCGCGTGGACAAGCGCGGAAACGATATCAAATTTTCCGGTCAGGACACGGATCTCGAGCCGGTAATCGTTACGGCCTTCAAGAATTCCAGCGGCAGCATCGTCGGCAGATTCACTCTCGGCGGAGAGACGTTTCAGTTCCGCGGACCTGTCAGCGAGTTCATATATTCCGTCATTCAGAAGTTTTCGAGATCTGCGGTTCGCTCTTCATCCGCCATGGACAGCTTTGTCAAGCTGGCCAGTATAGGCGACTATCCGATCAGTTCGGATTACAATCCCGTCGTGCAGGCTTCGACCGGCAAGACGGCGGCTGAAGACGTGGGCAATCGCTTCGCCGGCAATATGGGCGGTGCGCTGGGGGCGACGCTGGGCAGCTATTTCGCCCAGGGTGATACCTTCAAGGGCATGGCCTATTCCTCGCTGCTAGGTGAGTTGGGCGAACGGCTCGCCTTGTCGCTCACCGGAGGGACCACGCTGGAAGCCGCCCTGCCGGGGGCCAGGCAAGGTGCAATCGGAAGCTTCGGTTCCGATGTCTGGACGCGCATGGAGAACGCTGCGGTCGGCACCGTCAGTTCGCTGCTGACCATGGAATTGGGACAAGCGCTCGGAATCGAAGGGTTCGGGGCCGAACTCTTCAACGTGGTCGGTTCTACGGTCGTCGAGCAGGCCTTCTCCAATATCCTGCAGCCTGGCGGTCTCGCCAATCTTTGGAACGGTCTGCATCCGAGCGAAATCTTTACGGCCTCGGGCGCGGGCGCCTTGCTGGCGAGCAGCATCGGCGCCTTCCTTGGGGCCAAGCTAGGCGCCCTGGTCGTCAGCCCGCAGACGCAGGCGGGTGTGGCGCTGTCGTCGCTCGGCTCAACGGCGGGAGCCATGCTGGGCTTCGCGGCGTACGAAGGCTACCTGCTGATGTCCAGCATCGCCGCGGCGATGACTGGAGGGGCCGGGGCTTCCTTCAGCTTCCTGGCCGCGACCGCATGGACGGGTGTCGGAGCCTTCGTGGGCTTCGTGCTTGGGGCGTTGATCGGCAATCTGTTCGGCAAGAAGAAGCCCAAAATTCCGTCGGCCAACGCCGAAACGGTGCTGCAGATACCCTATGCCCGCTACGAACTGGGAATGGTGACGGTCGTCAATAATGGCAACCGTACGCTCGTTACTTCGATGGCGACAGCCGCCCGTGATACGCTGAACGGTCTGATCAGCATGGTGGCCTACACAAACACGACGGCCTATGTCAGCAACCTGAACGGCGCTGGCACGACGCAGGTCTATGGCCATACCTCCAGCCAGATTTGGGTGAAGATCAACGGCGTTCAGCACAACTTCGCGTCGGCCGACGCGGCGGTGGAATACGGGACGCTCACCGCGATCCGCAACACCAAGATCGTCGGAGGCGACATCTTCGCCAAGCGCGTGATCGCTAGCTCGCCGGCCGCGGATCTGACTTCGCTGTCCGGAGATCTGCAGATCGCCAGCGATTATCGGTTCTACGCCAACAATCGTGATCTGGTGAACGGCTTCATCACGGCGGCGTACGCCAGCCTGAGCCAATGGGAGCGGGAGTTCTACGATCACCCACCGCACAAGGCGCTGATAGACAAGCTGAAGGCCGACGGGATGGCGTCCCTCACGTCCGGCGAACTCGATTTCTACAACAGCTACAAGTCGAGCATAGACAGGATCGTGGACGCCCTTGGGAACCAGGAACTCGCCAATCCCTGGATCATTACTCTCCAGCGTGTCAGCGAACTGGGCCTCGACAAGTTCGCCACCTCCGACTTCTACGGCGGGCTGCGCGGCTTCCTCGACAGCTTCGACCTCAAGGGACATGGCCTGGGATACGAGAGCATCCGCGTCGTAAATCAAGGCAGCGCTATTGAGATCCAGGCGCGAGGCGGGTTGTCCGACGAGCTGTTCTCGGTCTTGCCACAGGCGATCGATGGGCCGAGCGACAACGACATCGTCAACAGTCACTTTCTGCAGGGGTTGGCCGGATGGGAGATGGCGACCTGGGGCGTGTCCAACTCAAATCGCGGCCTCAATCTGAGCGCTGATTGGTCGGGTAACGGCAACGACGTCTTCTGGGCGCACACCGGCGGCGCCACTTCCGCCGGTGGTCTGGTCGACAATCGTTCCGACTGGATGTTGGCCTCGGCGGGCACCGTCTACGAGGCGTCGGTCAGGGCTGCCGAGCATCGCTCGACGACGCAGATGATCCTCGAATTCTACGACGCCAACCGGCAACTGATCAGCGCGACCTTCATGACGGGGCAGGGCCTCGAGAGCGGGGCCTGGCAGGGCAATCTCGCCAACTTCAACCTCATTAGCGGGACGGCCACGGCGCCGCCCGGGACGGTCTATCGCCGGATCAACCTGCGCATGGTGACGACGGGCGAGTCCGATCCTTATGCCTTCTTCACTCAGCCGACCTCGCGTCCCGTCAGCGCCGCCGCCGCCGCCGCCGACTGGACGACGCAGGGGCAGGCCGTCCGCATCAATGACCTGAGCCAGATCGGCTACGTCAATCGTACGCCGGGGCCCGCGACGTCGGGCAATGACCTCATCGATCAGCAGATGGCCATCGGCGGCGTGGTGATCGACGACAATCACGACGAATACGTCTCGGACGGCTACAACTATTACAACGGCTGGGACTATGAGTGGGTCGACACGTCCTACTGGACGACGGTCTCGGGCGGCGACGACATCTTCATCGGCGGCCAGGGCGGCGACTATCTCTACGGCCGCGATGGCTGGGACTGGTTGGACGGCCAGGCCGGCAACGACGCGTTGGAAGGCGGAGCCGGTAACGACACGCTGATCGGCGGCGCGGGCAACGACAACCTCTGGGGCGGCGACGGCGATGACTACCTCGCCGCAGGCGACGGCGTGGACGGGGCGTTCGGCGGCGCGGGCAACGACGTCCTTGCCGACGGCCAGGGCTCCGAATGCCTGTTGGGCGAGGACGGCGACGACACCTTCCTGATCGCCGAGGACGCCACCTTCAATTGGTTCTGGGGGGGCACGATGGACCCCAACAGCGACCCTAACGGCAAGGACACGATCAGCGCCGAGCGCCTGACCTTCGGCGTGGCGTTCGATCTGGACTTCCGTCCCGCCGACTGGAACGGCAATCCCGATGTCGTGGCCGGCAATCCGATCAGCCGGGCGGCGATCGTCACGAACGCCGCCACCGGCGCCTGGGTCACCAGTGAAGGCTTGCTGAGCATCGAGAACGCCACGGGCTCGGAGTATGCTGATCGGCTGTACGGCTCGGCGGGCAACAACGTGCTCAAGGGCCTGGGCGGCGATGACCAGCTCTATGGCCGCGAAGGCGACGACATCTTGGAAGGCGGGGCGGGCGCCGACCTGCTGGTCGGGGGCGGCTATTACGACACCGCCAGCTACGAGGGCTCGTCGGCGGGGGTCTATGTCGATCTTTCAACCGGGGAGGCGATCGGCGGCGACGCAGATGGCGACACCCTGCAGGAGATCGAGAACCTGCGCGGCTCCAACGCGGCCGACCAACTGAAGGGCAACTTCTTCCACAACCGCCTGGAGGGCCTGGCCGGGGACGACTGGTTCATCGCCACCAACGGCGAGGACACCTATGTCGGCGGCGAGGGCAAGGACTTCGTCGACTATTCGGAGGGCTTCGCCAGCGGGACCTCGACCTACCAGACCTGGGTCGAGGACGGGTACTGGGAATATGACGACTGGACCTACCAGTACAACTGGATCTCGACCGGCGGTCATTACGAGACGACCACCACTACGCTGGCGGCGCTGACGGTCAATCTGGGCGGGGGCTACGCCCAGACGCGCGGGACCGACGGCACGGTGTCGAACCACACGCTGACCGGCGTCGAGGGCGTGGTGGGCACGGCCTACGCCGACACCATCGGCGGCGGGGCGGCCGACGAGACCTTCGTCGGCGGCGGTGGCAACGACTACCTCTACGGCGGGGCCGGGGCCGACACCTATGTCCTTGGCCGCGGGGACGGCTCGGACACCATCGTCGAGGACAGCGGCGGCTGGAACGTGATCTCGTTCGGCGAAGACGTGAAGTTCTCGGACCTGTGGGGCGGCACGGCGGGCGGGGCCAGCGGCTGGCTGGACCTGGGCATCCGGGGGGACGCCCAGGTGCGGATCGGGGCCAACTTCTATCCGACGGCGGGCAACAACAAGATCAAGTCGATAGACATGGGCGGCGCCTCGCAGCTCGACATCGGCTCGGTCAATTTCGGCGTGGCCAGCGACGACAACTCCACCACCCTGGTCGGCAGCAAGACCAATTCCGACCTGATCATGGCGATGAACGGCGACGACATCGTCTGGGGCGCCCAGAGCGGCCAGGTGGAGAGCAATGGCAACGTCGTGATCGGGGGCCTCGGCAACGACCAGATCCACACCTCCAACGGCGACGACCAGTTCGGCTACGACCGCGGCGAGGGGCTGGACATCATCTGGGACACCGGCGGCGAGGACACCCTGGCCCTGGGGGCCTCGGTGGCGGCCGAGGACGTGATCTACGAGGTGGTCGGCAACGACCTCTACATCGGCGCGCGCAACCTCTCCAACACGGCGCAGACGGCCAGCCAGGTCGCCGACCGGGTGCAGATCGTCGGCGGCGGCGTCAAGTACGTGACCATGGACGGCTACTCCAACACCGTCCTCTACGAGAGCTTCAACACGGTCGAGTACGTGCTGGCGGGCGGGACCTCGATCGACCTGCGCAAGCTCGACATCGCCTGGACCCAGAGCATCACCTACAACTACGACTACGCCTATCCGATCGCCCTGGATCTCGACGGCGACGGGCTGGACCTGTCGACGGTGGAAAGCTCCAGCGTGGTGGTCAAGACGGCCGGCGGCGGGATCTCGCAGATCGGCTGGGTGGGGCCGAGCGACGGCTTCCTGGCGGTCGACCGCAACGGCGACGGGGCGATCAACCAGCTGTCGGAACTGTCGTTCGTGCAGGACAAGCCGGGCGCGACCAGCGACCTGGAAGGCCTGCGCACTTGGGACAGCAATGGCGATGGCCTGCTCGACAAGAACGACAAGGACTTCTCCAGGATCCTGCTGTTCGTCGACGCCAACCAGAACGGCCGCTCGACGGCCAAGGAGCTGCGCACCCTGGAACAGGCCGGGATCGCGGCCATCAACCTGGGCGGCCTGGCCACCGGCCAGACCCGCGACCAGACCACCGAAAGCTTCGTACAGAACACGATCAGCTTCATCTGGGCCGACGGCCGCACGGGCGAGGGCTACGACGTGGCCCTGGCGCGGCGGGTGCTGGGCTCGAACGGCCTCGACGGCGGCGCCTACCAGGCCGAGTGGGGCGCGGCCGACGAGGACGGCGAGCTTGGCCAGCTGACCAATGACGCCAAGACGGCCGCCCAGGCCGCCCGGATCAAGGTCAAGAAGGCGCTGCTCGACCAGCTCGGCGCCAGCTACGGCGAGGTCAAGGCCGCCGCCCAGCTGGACTTCAGCGACCACGACCGCGTCGATGCCACCATCGCGGCGCGCTGGACGAAGATGAGCGCCTCGGAAAAGGCCAGCTGGCTGAGCGGCCAGCAGCCGGAGGGCAAGGTGCGGCTGATCTCCACGCAGCAGGCCCTGGCCAACGATCTGAACGCCGCGGCCAAGGCGCGTCAGGACGTGGTCGAGAAAGGCTACGCCCAGGCGGCCCGGTCGGTGAACGCCACGGGTCTGGGCGAGGCCTCGGGGCAGGGGGCGTCGGCCGCCGACGCTTCGGGCCTGGGCGTGAGCTTCGGCTCGCAGGGCCTGGGTCTGTCGCTGGCCGGCGGCGAGCCGCTGGACGCCGGCTCGGCCTATGGCGGAGCCAGCCAGTCCTCGGGCGCCTGGTGGCGTCAGGAGGCTGGTTCGGACCTGCTGGGCGGCGGCTCGCTGGCCGCGCGGCTGGCGGCGATGGACGCAGGGCCCGGCCAGGGCTCGGGTCTGGGTCTGGCCGCCTCCGGCGCGCTCGACCCGGCGCTGGTCCAGAACCAGGCGCTGCTGCGCCAGGCCATGGCCGGCTTCGGCGGCCAGGCCGGCGGCGGCGCGGCCGTCTGGAGCCGTGACGGGGCCTCGCGCGAGACCCCGCTGGCGGCTTCGGCCGGCCTCAAGGCGACCCAGTCGCTGCTGACGGCCTAGGACCCAGCTGCTACCACCCTGAGTACAAGCGCCGGCTCTCCATCGCGGAGAGCCGGCCGACCCAACGGAGTTTCGATCATGGCTGACGGCGCTGCTTCCGCGACCGCTCCCCAGAAGACGGTGTCCCAGGTTCTGGGCGAGATCACCTGGCTCTTGACCCAGTCGCCGATGCACAAGCAGCTGTTCATCGGCGACCTGGAATGGTTCGCCATGCCGGCCGTGCTGCTCGAGCAGTTCCGCATCTGGAACGGCCCCAACAGCCCCGCCGCCGTGGCCTTCTGGGCCTTCGTCTCCGAGGAGACCGAAGAGCGCCTGGTGGCCGGCGCCAAGAAGCTGCGGGCCGACGAATGGCAGGCCGGCGATCGCCCCTGGCTGATCGAACTGGTCGCCCCCTTCGGCGGCCAGGACGAGATCCTCGCCGACCTCGCCGCCAACGTCTTCCCCGGCAAGACCTTCAAGTTCCACACCGTCGATCCCGACGGCCAGCGCGTGGTCGTCTCCTATCCCCCGCAAGCCCAAGCCTGAGGCGAGGGCTTCGACGCCGGCCTAGGCGGCCGGCGTCAGGGCCGTGACGACCTGCTCGCACAGGCGATGGGTCTCCAGGGCGTCGAGGGCGGACAGTCGCCAGCCTTCGCGGACGGCTGACAGGAAGGCCTCGACCAGGCCCTCGAAGCCGCGCTGGCGGCCGACCGAGGTCCAGTTGCCGCGCCGCTTCAGGCGCTCGCCGTCGGCGTAGTCGATCACGTCGGACAGTTCGGCGACGCGCAGCTTGGCGCCATGGCCCGAGACCTCGAGCACCTCCTCGTCGGCGCCGCTGTCGCGGTTCATGATCGCGAAGGCGTCGACGCCGGGGCCGGCGAGGTGGAGGCTGGCGTGCAGCATCTTGCCGTCGGCCGCGCGGCCGCCGATCCGGGCCTCCGTCGCTGTCGGCGCCAGGAAACGGATGGTGTCGATGGCGTGGATGAAGTCGTCGAACACCGCCCGGCGCAGGCCGTCGGGATAGGCCCGGCGGTTCTTCTGCATCAGCACGAGCGGCGCCTTCAGGCCGGCGGCGGCCACGTATGAAGGCGCGAAGCGACGGTTGAAGCCGACGGCCAGCGACACGCCGCGCGTTTCCGCCTGCTCCACCAGGGCTTCGGTTTCCGCCAGGGTGTCGGCGATCGGCTTGTCGACCAGGGTCGGCACGCCGGCTTCGATCAGGCGACGGACGATGTCCGGATGGGCCTTGGTGGCGGCGTGGACGAAGGCGGCGTCGAGCCCCTGCGCCAGGGCCTCGTCGAGATCGGTGTGCAGTCGATCGACGCGCCAGGCCGCGCCCAGGTCGTCGAGGGTGGCGGTGTTGCGGGTGACGAAGGCCAGTTGCACGTCGGGGCGGACGCCCAGCACCGGCAGGTAGGCTTTGCGGGCGATGTCGCCCAGGCCGATCATCGCCACGCGCATGGTCTTAAAGCCCCTTGCCCAAGTGCTCCGCCAGTTGGCTTGCGTCCCAATGTTCGTCGCGCGGCGCAAGGAAGATCGGCGTCTCGCGCTCGAAGGCGCGCAGGGCGTCGGCGGTCTGGATGAGGTCGGGGGCGTCGAGGCTCTCGCTCATGACGATGGCGGCGATGGTTGCGCCCCGGGCCCGCAGGGCGACGAGGGCGGTCAGCACGTGGCTGATCGTGCCGAGATACGAGCCGGCGATCAGCAGCACCGGCAGGTCCAGCGCGGCGATCAGGTCGAGATTGGTCGCCGCGTCGGTCAGGGGCGACATGACGCCCCCGGCGCCTTCGACCAGCATCAGTTCGTGGTCGCCGGCCAGGGCCGCGCGACAGTCGGCGGCGAGGTCTTCGAGGGCAAGCGTGTCGCCCTCAAGCCGGGCGGCGAGGTTCGGGGCCAGCGGGGCGCGATAGCGGCGCGGCGAGATGCGGGGCAGGGCGGCCGGGTCGTCTAGGGCCTCTGCTAGTCGCGCCGGGTCGCTTGCGGCGGGATCCTCGGGGTCGAAGCCGCTGACGACCGGCTTGAAGGCGTCCACCGCGACGCCGCGCGCCTTCAGGGCCCGGATCAGGGCGCAGGCGACGTGGGTCTTGCCGATATCGGTGCCGGTTCCGGCGACGAACAGGGCGCTCATGCTTTCGCGTCCACATAGGGGCGGACCAGCCCGGCCAGGCGCAGGACTTCGTCGTCGGGATGGTCGGCGCTGAAGGCCAGGCGCAGGCGGGCCGTGCCGGCGGGCACGGTGGGCGGGCGAATGGCGACGACGAGGAAGTCCTCGGCCTCCAGGGCGGCGGAGGCGGCCAGGGCCGCGTCGGCCTCGCCGATCACCACCGGCACGATCGGGCTCTCGGCCCGGGGCAGGCCGGCCGCCTCCGTGAACAGCCGCGCCTTGCGCAGCGGCTCGGCGGCGAAGGCTGGATCGGCCTCGATCAGGTCCAGGGCGGCGACGGCGGCGGCCGTAGAGGCGGGCGGCAGGCCGGTGGTGTAGACGACGGTGCGGGCGCGGGTCTTCAGGAAGTCGACCACGCTCTGCGAGGCGCACAGATAACCGCCGTAGGAGCCCAGGGCCTTGGACAGCGTGCCCATCTGCAGCGGGATCACCGCGTCCGGGAACAGGGCGGCCGTGCCCTTGCCCCCGCCCAGCACGCCGACGCCGTGGGCGTCGTCGACCAGCAGCCAGGCGTCGTTGGCTTCGCAGACCGCCGACAGCCAGTCCAGCGGCGCGACGTCGCCGTCCATCGAGAACACCCCGTCGGTGGCGACGATGGCGTGGCGGAAGGTCGAGCGGTGCTCCGCCAGAAGTTCGGCCAGGGCGTCGCTGTCGTTGTGCGGGAAGCTGACCACCTTGGCGCCGGAAAGCTGGGCCCCGGCCCAGATGCAGGCGTGGGCCAGCTCGTCGACGAAGACGACGTCCTGTTTGCCGGCGAAGGTCGGGATCACCCCGGTGTTGGCCAGATAGCCGGAGCCGAAGACCACGCAGGCTTCGGTCCCCTTCAGGCGGGCCAGGCGTGTCTCCAGTTCCGAGATCAGCGGGCTGTCGCCGGTGACCAGGCGCGAGGCTCCGGAGCCCGCGCCATACTTCGCCACGGCGGCCTGGGCGGCGGCGATCACGGCGGGGTGCTGCGACAGACCCAGATAGTCGTTGCAGGAGAAGGACAGCAGGCGCTTGCCGTCGCGCTCGACGACCGCGCCGGGCAGGCGACGGGTGGGCTTCAGCCGGCGGCGCAGGCTCATGGCCTCCAGGGCCGCGAGCTTGCCGCTCGCGAAGGCGTCCAGACTGTGCATTCCAATTCCTCGCCCAGATTCCCGTTTGCGTGGGGGGCCCGGGACGCTCTAGGCAAGCCACCCCGCCGGCGCAACGAAGGATCGTCATGAGCACCCCCGACTGGCTCACCGAAGGCGCCAAGCATGTCTGGCGGCCCTACTGCCAGATGAAGACGGCCCCGGCGCCGCTTCCGGTCGTGCGCACGCATGGCTCGCGCCTCGTGCTGGCCGATGGCCGCGAGCTGGTCGACGGCATCGCCAGCTGGTGGACGGCCGTGCATGGCTACAACCACCCCCACATCGCCGCCGCCGTGCGCGAGCAGCTGGAGGCCATGCCGCACGTGATGTTCGGCGGCCTGGCGCACGCGCCGGCTTATCGCCTCGCCGCGCGGCTGGCGGCGATCCTGCCGGGGGAGCTGGATCACGTGTTCTTCGCCGAGTCCGGCTCGGTCTCGGTCGAGATCGCCATGAAGATGGCGCTGCAGTTCCACATCAATCGCGGCGAGCGCGGGCGCACGCGGTTCCTGTCGTTCCGCGGCGGCTATCACGGCGACACCCTGGCGACGATGACGGTCTGCGACCCGGAGGAGGGGATGCACAGCCTGTTCTCGGGCGTGATGCCGAGCCAGGTGATCGCCGACCTGCCGCTGGACGACGCCGGCGAAGCCGCCCTCGACGCGCTGCTCGCCGAGCGGGGCGGGGAGATCGCCGCCATGCTGACCGAGCCCCTGGTGCAGGGCGCCGGCGGCATGCTGTTCCACGATCCGGAGGTGCTGCGCCGCCTGCGCCGCCTGGCCGACAGGCACGGCGTGCTGCTGATCTTCGACGAGATCTTCACCGGCTTTGGCCGCACGGGCGAGCTTTTCGCCATGCAGGCGGCCGAGATTGAGCCCGACATCGTCACGCTTTCGAAGGCCCTCACGGGGGGAACCCTGCCGCTGTCGGCGGCCGTGGCCTCGCGCAGGGTGTTCGAGGCCTTCTGGTCCGACGACGCGGGCGCGGCGCTGATGCACGGCCCGACCTACATGGGCAATGCGCTGGCCTGCGCCGCCGCCAACGCCTCGCTCGACCTCTTCGAGGCCGGGACCTGGAAGGCCGACGTGGCGCGGATCTCGGCCGCGCTGAAGGCCGGGCTGGAGCCTTGCCGCGGCGCGCCGGGCGTCGTCGACGTGCGGGTGCTGGGGGCGATCGGCGTCGTGGAGTTCGCCTCGCCGGTGGCGGTCGGGGCGCTGTGCCAGGCCTTCGCGGAGAAGGGCGCCTGGATCCGGCCGATGGGCAAGGTGGTCTATCTGACGCCGGCCTTCACCACCCCGGACACGGACCTGGAAATCCTGCTGTCGGCCATTCGCGAGGTCATTGGAGCCGGCGGGGTTGAAGGAACCGGCGGGGTCTGATCCAAGCGGCCCCATGTCCGCCTCCACCGGCCCCCTGACGACGCTCGAGCGTCTCGCGATCCTGGCGATCATCATGACCTGGGGGCTGAACAACGCCGCGGCCAAGGTGGCGACCGCCGCCCTGCCGCCGATGATGGTGGGCGGTCTGCGCTTCGCACTGGCCCTGGCCTTCCTGTTCCCGTTCGTGCGGCCGCCGTTTCCGGACTGGAAGCGGCTGCTGGCGATCGTACTGCTGTCGGGGCCGATCCACTTCGGGATCATCTATCTGGCGTTCGGCATGGCCAAGTCGCTGAGCCCGCTTGTGGTGGCCACCCAGCTATGGATCCCGTTCACCGCCCTGTTCGCCTGGCGCATGCTGGGCGAGACCATGCGCATGCCGGCCGTCGCCGGGCTGGCCGTCGCCTTCGCCGGCGTGGCCTGGATGAGCCTGGACCCCCACGGCGCGGCCGACCTGCCGGCCATCGTGCTGGGCGTCATCGCCGCCGCGATCTGGGCGGTGGCCACGGTGCTGGTGCGCAAGACCCCGGGCGTGAAGCCGCTGAAGGTGCAGGGCATGACGGCCCTGGTCGCCGCGCCGGCCCTGATCGCCCTGTCCTTCGCCTTCGAGCCCGACGTGATCCCCCGCGTCCAGGCCGCGCCGCCGATCGCCTGGGCCTGCGTGGTGTTCGCCGGCGTGGTCTCGACCATCGGGGCCAGCGCCCTGCTGTTCTGGCTGGTGCAGCGGCGCGAGGCCGGGCGGGTGACGCCCTATTTCCTGCTGACGCCGCTGGTCTCGTGCACGATCGGGGTTCTGTTCATGGGCGACGACCTGTCGCCGCAGCTGGTCATCGGCGGCGGGGCGACCATGCTGGGCGTTGCCCTGGTGGCCCTGACCGAGAAGAAGACCCCGCCGGTCGTCGAGCCGGCCTGAGGCTCTAGGCAGGGCGAACCAAAGCGCGGCAAGGCGCGTTGAGCTTCCACACATGGAGCTTCACCGCATGAACCTGACCCGTCCGCTTTCCCTCGCCGCTGTCGCCGCCGTCGCGCTGCTGGGCCTTTCCGCCTGCGACAAGGACGCCGGCAAGACCCAGAAGACCACGGGCAAGGTCGAGTCCGCCGTCGGCACGATCACCGGCGACAAGGAGCTCAAGAAAGAGGGCAAGAAGGACAAGGTGGTCGGCGGCGTGCGCTCGGGCGACCTGGAAGGCGCCGTCAAGGACGCCAAGAAGAACTGACGGTGGAGGCGGAGAGGCCTCAGTCCTCTCCGCCATCCCTCCAGCGCCAGGGCGCGTCGCTGGTCTTCCAGGCGATCCAGACCACGCCCAGGGTGGACGTGATCACCACGATCGACAGCGGAAGAGGGCGGCCCGCCAGGAGCGCGGAGGCGGCGATCAGCAAGGCCAGGTGGACGGCCAGAACGACCCAGCCCTGCCAGGCGCAGGGCAATCCCGCGCCATAGCCGAACCGCTTGACCCTGAACCACGGCTTGGCCATGGCCGCGCCTCCCCCGATGTTTTCTTATGCGGGCAAATGTACGCCCAGTTCGCCGGCCAGGTCGCGCACGAACTGCCAGGCCACCCGGCCCGAACGCGCGCCGCGCAGTTGCGACCATTGCAGGGCCCGGCGCTCCAGGTTCTCGACCTTCAGGCCGAAGCGCTCGGCATAGGTGTTGATCGCCGCCAGGTAGGTCGGCTGGTCCATGGGCGGGAAGCCGATCCACAGGCCGAAGCGGTCGGAGACGCTCATCTCCTCCTCGGCGTTCTCGGCCGAGGCGATGGCGCCCTGGCTCTCGGCGTGGTCGCGCGGCATCAGGTGGCGACGGTTGGAGGTCGAGACGAACAGCACGTTCTCCGGCGGACCGGCCACGCCGCCTTCCAGCGCCGACTTCAGGGCCTTGGCCGCGGCCGCGCCGTCCTCGAACGACAGGTCGTCGCACAGCACCACGAAGCGCTCGCTCCGCACGCGCAGGGCGTCGAACAGCGGGGGCAGGGCGGCGACCTCGTCGCGATCGACCTCGACCAGCTTCAGGTCCGGATATTCGGCCGTCAGGGCCATGAAGGCCGACTTGGTCAGCGAGCTCTTGCCCGTGCCGCGCACGCCCCACAGCAGCACGTGGTTGCAGGGCAGGCCGGTGGCGAAGCGGCGCAGGTTCTGGATGAAGCGGTCCTTCTGGCGCTCGATTCCCACCAGAAGCTCGATATCCATCGCGTAGTCGGGCGCGGGCAGGAAGGCGCCCGACACCGGTTCGTGGCGGAACAGGCGCGCCCCAGAGAAGTCCGGGGCGACGGCGGCTGGCGGGGCCAGGCGCTCCAGGGCGTCGGCGATGCGGGCGAGCAGGGGCAGGGCGGCTTCGGTCATGGCCACGCTCCTTACCCCCTCGCGCTCTCATTGCAAAAGGGTTGGCATTGCAAAAGGGCCGGCATTGCAAAAGCGTCCTCATTGCAAAAGGGAGGGTGAACGCATAGCTTCCGCCGACTTGGCGGGGGCCCTATTTCAGACGTCCCCTGCCGCTTGAAATTCTTGGAGACGTTATGCCGAGCGATCCGAACGCGTTGATCCAGGCTTTTGGCCTGCCTGTGATCCTGATCGTGTTTTTCTACTTCATGATCCTGCGCCCGCAGCAAAAGCGTCAGAAGGAACATCAGGCCACGATCAACAACCTGAAGCGCGGCGACAACGTCGTGCTGTCGAGCGGCGTGCTCGGCAAGGTTGTCCGTGTCGAGGAAAAGGAAGTCGGCGTCGAGATCGCCCAGGGCGTCACCGTCAAGGTGCGCAAGGGCATGATCACCGAAGTCACGGCCAAGGGCGATCCCGCTCCGGCCAACGATCCGAAGAACTGAGTAAGATCAGGTCCAACTAGCCCGCCCTGGCGCCCCGGCGTCGTCGAGAGCCCCGTAGTCCATGCTGAGCCTATCCCGCTGGAAGATCGCCATCGTCACCTTGTCGGTGATCTTCGGCATCGTCTTCACCCTGCCGAACCTGCTGCCGCAGAAGACGCTAGACGCCCTGCCGGGATGGGTTCCCAAGCAGAAGCTGAACCTCGGCCTCGACCTCCAGGGCGGGTCGTACCTCCTGTACGAGGTCGACACCGCCGCCCTGCGCAAGGAGCGCCTGGGCAACCTGGTCGAGGACGTGCGCACCACCCTGCGTACGGCTGGAATCAGCTTCAACGGCCTGGGTGAAGCGGGCGGCGTGATCTCGCTGCGGATCGACGACGCCTCGAAGGTCGCCACCGCAGTGACCGAGCTGAACAAGCTCGGCAGCCCGCTGCAGGGCGCGCTCACCAAGGACGTCGTCGTCTCAAGCAAGGCTGACCAGCGCATCGAGCTGACCTTCGCGCCGGAAGCCGCCAAGGCCGACGCCGCCAAGGCCGTCGAGCAGTCGATCGAGACCATCCGTCGCCGGATCGACAGCCTGGGCACCAAGGAACCGACGATCACCCGCCAGGGCGCGGACCGCATTGTCATCCAGGCCGCCGGCGAAAGCGATCCCGAACGCCTGAAGGCCGTGATCGGCAAGACCGCCAAGCTGACCTTCCAGATGGTCGACGAAACGGTCACGCCGGAAGAAATGCAGTCGGGCCGCATGCCTCCGGGCGTCGTGCTGGTGCCGGGCGACGCCGTCCAGCCCTATTACGCCCTGAAGAAGCGCGCCGTCGTTTCGGGCGAGGAACTGGTCGACGCCCAGCAGGCATTCGACGGCCAGAGCGGCCGTCCGGTCGTCTCGTTCCGCTTCAACGGTTCGGGCGCCCGCAAGTTCGGCGACGCCACCGCCCGCAACATCGGCAAGCGCTTCGCCATCGTCCTCGACAACAAGGTGATCTCCGCGCCGACCATCCAGGGCGCCATCCTGGGCGGTTCGGGCCAGATCACCGGCAACTTCACGGTGGAAAGCGCCAGCGAACTGTCGCTGCTGCTACGGTCGGGCGCGCTGCCGGCGCAGCTGAACATCGAAGAGCAACGCACCGTCGGCGCCGAACTGGGCGCGGACGCGGTGAAGGCCGGCGCCATCTCGCTGGCTATCGGCGCGGCGGCGATGTTCGTCTTCATCATCCTGGCCTACGGCCTGTTCGGCGTGTTCGCGGCCATGGCCCTGATCGCCAACGTGCTGCTGATCGTCGGCATCATGTCGTTCACCCAGGCGACCCTGACCTTCCCGGGCATCGCCGGCCTGATCCTGACCCTCGCCGTCGCCGTCGACGCCAACGTGCTGATCTACGAGCGCATGCGCGACGAGGCGGCCGCGGGACGATCGCCGATGTCGGCCGCCGACACCGGCTACCGGCTGGCGCTGGTGTCGATCCTCGACGCCAACATCACCAGCCTGATCTCGGCCGGCATCATGTTCAGCTTCGGCTCGGGTCCGGTGAAGGGCTTCGCCTGGACCCTGGCCATCGGCGTGTTCACCTCGCTGTTCACCGCCATCATCATCACTCAAGTGCTCATCGGTTGGTGGTTCAAGGCCGCCAAGCCGAAGAAGCTGCCGATCGCGTAAGGATCAAAGCTCATGGCTGCTTGGCCCCTCATCCGCCTGATCCCGCGCTCGACCCACTACCGCTTCGTGCGCTGGGCGCCCGTCGCCGCGGTTATCTCGCTCGTCCTGATCCTCGGCTCGGGCGTGTCGTTCTTCACCCAGGGCCTGAACCTGGGCATCGACTTCAAGGGCGGCGTCGCCCTTGAAGCCCGTACGCCCGCGACCGCCCCCATCGACCTGGACAAGCTGCGCGCAGTGGCCAAAGGCACCGGCGCGCACGACGTGCAGGTCCAGGGCTTCGGCGCGCCGAACTCGGCGATGGTCCGCTTCCTGCCGACCGAGGGCGGCAACGCCCAGGTCGAGGCCAACCGCATCAAGGGCGAGATCATCGCCAAGTTCCCCGGCATGACCATGCCGGCGCCGACCGTCATCGGCGCCAAGGTCTCGGGCGAACTGCTGATGGGCGGCTTCAAGGCGCTGGGCATCGCCCTGCTGCTGATGCTCGGCTACATCTGGTTCCGCTTCCAGTGGCAGTTCGGCGTCGGCGCCGTCGTGGCCGTGTTCCACGACATCATCCTGACCCTGGGCGTGCTGTCGGTGATGCAGATCGAGTTCTCTATGACCTCGGTCGCGGCCCTGCTGACGGTCATCGGCTACTCGATGAACGAAAAGGTCATCACCTTCGACCGCCTCAAGGAAAACCTGCGCAAGTACAAGTCGACGCCGCTGCGCGAGATCATCGATCTGTCGGAGAACGAGCGTCTGTCGCGGACGATCATCACCGGCTCGACCGCGCTGCTGGCGCTGGGCGGCACGATGATCTTCGGCGGCCCGGTGCTGTTCCCGCTGGTCTTCACCATGGTGTTCGGCATCATCATCGGGACCTATTCGTCGATCTACATCGCCCTGCCGATCATCCTGGTCTGGGGCCTGAAGCGCGGCGACGAGGAAGCCAAGCCGATCAAGCTCGGCGCGGCCAGCCGGCCGTGAGCCAGGCGCTCACTCCGCGCCAGCCCCCGTCGATCGACGCCTGGGGCGGCGGCGGCTTCCGGGTCTCCGGCGTCTGGCGTCCCGGTTCGCTGCTGATCATCGACGATCAGCCGGTGGACTGGGGCGCAACCTCGCTGGCCGACCTCACGCCCGAAGCCTTCGCCCCGGTCTACGCCGCGGGCGGGGCGGTGGAGTTCGTGCTGCTGGGCGTGGGCCTGGCCAACGCCCTGCCGCCGCGCCCCGTGCGCGACGCTCTGAAGGCCGCGGGCCTGGGTCTCGAGTTCATGAGCACCGAGGCCGCCGCCCGCACCTACAACGTCCTGGCCAGCGAAGGCCGCCGGCTCGCCGCGGCGCTGATCGCGGTCTAGACCCCTGATCCTCCCCCTGAAGGAGGAGGTGGCCCGAAGGGCCGGAGGGGGAAGTTTCTGCTTCCTCTCCGGTCCCTTCGACTTCTCCAATCACATCCCCCTCCGTCGGCTTCGCCGACACCTCCCCCTTCAGGGGGAGGATTACTTGCCCGACTCTGCCTATCCTGGCCGCCACGCAACGGCTTCAGGGGGCTGAATTGTCCGGGATCCTCACCAATTTCCGCAGCACCATCATCGTCAGCTTCGTGCTGGCCCTGATCATGGTGTTCGGCTTCGGGCATAGCCCCAGCGGCTTCCACGGGGCCTACTGGCAGGCGGTGTTCCGCTGGCTGCACGTGCTGTTCGGCATCCTGTGGATCGGGCTGCTCTACTACTTCAACTTCGTGCAGATCCGGGTGATGCCGAGCATCCCGGCCGAGCTGAAGCCGGCGGTGACCAAGTACATCGCCCCCGAGGCCCTGTTCTGGTTCCGCTGGGCGGCCCTGGCCACCTGGCTGATGGGCATGATCGTGGCCTTCAGCCGCGGCTACCTGATGGAAGCCATGACCCTGGGCGCCTGGCACGGCTATCAGCGCGGCGTCGACATGGGCTTCACCTTCATCGGCATGGGCATGTGGCTGGCGACGATCATGTTCGTCAACGTCTGGGGCGTGATCTGGCCGAACCAGAAGCGGGCCCTGGGCCTCGTGCCGGCCGACGACGAGACCAAGGCCAAGGCGGCCAAGCTGGCTATGCTGTTCTCGCGCATCAACACCCTGCTCAGCATCCCGATGCTGGTGACGATGACGATGTACCAGACGCTGTTCGGCTGATCGGCCGGCGGTTCGGATCAAGGCCCGCCCATCCGGCGGGCCTTTTTCTTTGGGGCTTACGGGGGCATAAGCCGCGCCATGTCCGCCGCCCCCGACAACCCCTACGATTCCGGCCTCGACGACCTGGTCCGCCGCATGGACCCGGATCGCTGGCTGGCCAGCCGCTTCGTCGCTGACCTAGCCGCGCGGGCCGACGTCGTGGCCCTGCTGGCCTTCAACTACGAACTGGCGCGGGTGGCCGGAGGCGTCACCAACGCCCTGATGGGCGAGATCCGCCTGACCTGGTGGCGCGAGGCGATGGAGGAGCTGGCCGCCGGCCAGCCGCCGCGCAAGCACCCCGCCGTCGAGGCCCTGGCCGCCTCGGGCGTTGATCCCCTGGCCCTTGCGCGGATGGCGGAGGCGCGTCTGGCCGACCTGGAAGAAACGCCCTTCACCGACGAGGCCGCCGTGCTGGCCTATCTCGACGCCACCGCCGGCGCCCTGGCGGGTCTTGTCGCCCAGCGCCTGGATCCTGCCGCCGATCCCGCGTCCGTGCGCGCCGCGGCCCGGGCCTACGGCCTGGCGGGTCTGTGGCGGCTGAAGCTGGCCGGCCGCTCGCGCCTGCCGTTCAAGTGGACCGCCGCCGACCTCCAAGCCCTGGTGGCCGGTCAGAAGACCGCCGCCCGCGCCGAACTCAAGACCCTGCCGATCGCGGCCTTCCCGGCCGTCGCCGTCGTCGCCCTGGCCAACGAGCAGGCGAGGGGACGCGACCTGGGCGAACTCGAAAAAAAGGCCCGCCTGACCTGGTCGGTCGCGACGGGCCGGATCTGATTTCAAGCTCCCTTCCCCCATTGAGGGGGAAAGGCGCGTTCTCTGTTACTTCCCCGTCCATTCGTTCAGCCAGCCCAGCACCTCGTCGTGCCACTGGACCGAGTTCTGGGCCTTCAGCACCCAGTGGTTCTCGTTGGGGAAGTACAGCAGCTTGCTGGGCACGCCCTTGCGCTGCAGGGCCGTGAAGGTGGCGATGCCTTCCTCGAGCGGCACGCGGAAGTCGTTCTGGCCCTGGACGACCAGGGTCGGGACGCTCCATTGCGCCACGTGATCGGCCGGGTTGAACTTGGCGTAGGTGGTGTTGGCCTCCCACGGCGCGCCGCCGTTCTCCCACTCGCTGAACCACAGCTCTTCGGTCGAGTAGCCCATGAAGCGGCTGTCGAAGATGCCGTCGTGGTTCACCAGGCACTTCCAGGGCTGCTTCCACTGGCTGGCGATCCAGTTGATCATGAAGCCGCCGTACGAGCCGCCCAGGGCGCAGGCGCGGTCCTGGTCGAGGAAGGAATACTTCTGGGTCGCGAAGGCCCAGCCCTTCTGCAGGTCTTCCAGCGGGCGATCGCCCCAGTGCTGGCTGATGGCGTCGGTGAAGCCCTGGCCGTAGCCGGTCGAGCCGTGGAAATCGATCATCACCACGGCGTAGCCGGCGCCGGCGTAGGTCTGGGCGTTCCAGCGGTAGTGGAAGAGGTTGCCGAACGAGCCCTGCGGGCCGCCGTGGATCAGGAAGGCCACCGGATACTTCTTCGACGGATCGAAGTTGGCCGGCTTAACCAGATAGCCGTGCACGGTCTCGTCGTTCCAGCCCTTGAAGCTGAACTGCTCGGCCTCGCCCATGGCCACGCCGTCCAGCTTGTCGGCGTTGAGGCCGGTCAGCTTGATCGGCTCGCCCTTGCCCTTCGGGAGGAGGGCGTAGAGCTGGCCCGGGGTCTTCAGGTTGTCCTGGGCGATGACGGTCTGGCCGCCGGCGACGCTGAACGCGCTGACATGACCCTCGCCGGTCAGGGCCGCAGCCTTGCCGGTCTTGACGTCGATGGCGAACAGCCGGGTCTGACCCACGTCCTCGGCGGTCGTGTAGATGGTCTTGCCGTCGGCGCTGAAGGTGATCGACTGGGCCGAGCGGTCCCAGGCCGGGGCGACTTCACGCACCTTGCCGTTCTCGCGCACCATGATGCCGAAGCGGTCGGCCTCGAAGCCCGGACGCTTCATGGCGAGCCACGCTTCCGTCTTGCCGTCCGGCGAGAAGGTCGGCTGGGCGTCCCAGGCCTTGTTGTCTTCGGTGAGGTTGGCGGGCTTGGCCGAGCCGTCGACCGGAACCGACCACAGGTCGTAGTTGGTCTGCCAGGGCTCGTCGCGGCCGGCGACCTTGGCCGAGAACACCACGGTCTTGCCGTCGGGGCTGATCGTGAAGTCCTCGTCGCCGCCGAACGGCTTGGTCGGCGCGTCGCCGTCGAAGCCGGCCATCAGCGCCTTGGCCTCGCCCGTCGCCACGCCCGAGGCGTCCAGCGTGTAGGCGTAGAGGTGGTTCTTCGTGCCGTCGTTCCAGGTGTCCCAGTGGCGGATGAACAGCTTGTCGTAGACCACGCCGGTCGTCTTCTGGGCCTTGCGGGCGTCCTGGCGCTCCTGGGTGCAGGCCAGGGTAGGGCAGTCGGGGAAGACGGCCTGGCTGACCACCACGGTCTTGCCGTCGGCCGACACCTTGAAGGCGCCGACGTCGAACGGGGCCTTGGTCACCTGGACGGCGGTGTCACCCGATGCATTCGTGCGGAACACCTGGTCCGAACCGGCGCGGCCCGACAGGAAGTAGATGCTCTTGCCGTCGGCCGACCAGCGGGCGCTGGAGACGCCGCCGTCCGACACCGCCAGGCGCCTCGGGGCGATCTTGGCCTTCAGGTCGGCGACCCACAGCGAGAACGAGGCCTTGTTGGCCGGCAGGTCCATCGTCCGCACCAGGTAGATCACCTGGCGGCCGTCCGGCGACACCTTGGGCTCGCTGACCCGCTCGAGCGTGACCATGTCCTTGGCGGTGAAGCCTCGACCCTGGGCGGAAGCGGCCGGGGCTACCGCGAAGGCGGCGAGCGAAAGGGCGAGGGCGGAGGCGGCGATGCGCAAGGTCTTGGTCATGGAAGTCGTGGTCCAGGCGGCTCTGATGCCAGAAAACGCGCGGAGCCTAGCGGCGCCTTGCGTCCGATGCCAGGGGCGAGGGTAAAGGTTTCCGCCGAGGCTGGAGCATGCTGCGGCGCCGTTCGCGAGCAAGGCGGAAATGGGGCGTCGAAATGGCGAAAACGCCTTATCCCACAAGGCCTTGGGTAGGTAACAATCAGAAACAGGACTTGCATTGCTGCGGCGCGGCGAAGCTCGTAGACGGTAAATGGGGACGAATAGGCGGCCGCCAGAGCCGCTCCCAAAGTAGATCAAAGGTTTCTCGTGTCGGTTTCGCCTTATCATCAGCACACGGTCGCAGGACCGGTGATCTTCGCAGGGATCGGCCTGCACACGGGCGCGCACGTGCGCGTCGCCGTGCGCCCCGCCGCCCCTGACAGCGGGATCGTCTTCGTGCGCACCGACGTCCAGGACCGCGACAACCGCGTGCCGGTTCGCGGCGACGCCGTGGTGCAGACCCAGCTGGGCACCGTCATCGCCAACGCCGCCGACGTCCGCGTCTCGACCATCGAACACCTGATGGCCGCCCTGGCCGCCCTGTCGGTCGACAACTGCGTCGTCGAGCTCGACGGTCCCGAAGTGCCGATCATGGACGGCTCGTCCGAGCCCTTCGTGCAGATTCTCGACCGCGCCGGTCGCCGCCGGCAGGAAGCCGCGCGCCGCTACATCGAGATCCTGTCTCCGATCGAGGTGATCGAGGGCGACAAGCGCGCCACCCTTTCTCCGGCCGAATCCTTCGAAGTGGCCTTCGAGATCGCCTTCGCCAGCAAGGCCATCGGCCGCCAGCGCGTCGATCTGGTCATCGACGAGCACAGCTTCCGCAAGGAACTGTCGAACTGCCGCACCTTCGGCTTCCTGCGCGAGGTCGAGGCCCTGCGCGACATCGGCCTGGCCCGCGGCGGCTCGATGGAGAACGCCGTGGTCATCGACGGCGACCGCGTGCTCAATCCCGAAGGCCTGCGCCGCTCGGACGAGTTCGTGCGCCACAAGGCCCTGGACGCCGTCGGCGACCTTTATGTCATCGGCGCTCCGATCCTTGGCAGGTTCGAAGGAATCCTGGCCGGACACGGCCTCAATAACGCCGCGGTTCGTGCGTTGATGGGGCAACCGCGCGCTTGGCGCTGGCGCGCCTATGCGCCGGAGCTCGCCGAAGCGGTCTGATCAATCGGGGGAACGCTCCCGCCGCTTCGGCTTTCATTTGCGCCCGCATCGACGTGGTGTAGAAGCCTTGGTTCGGCGCGGGGGCGCGCTAATGCTTCTAGGGTGAGAGAGTCCGTGCTTCGCAAAATCTCGGGACGTTCGGCCGTTTCCATCATGGCCGTGCTCGCCGCCTTGTCGGTGACCGCCTGCGCCGGCAAGCCTAAGAAGCCGACCCTCGTCTATGAGGAGCGTCCGGTCGAACTGCTGTACTCCACCGGCTCAAGCCGCCTGGACCGCGGCAGCTGGAACGAAGCCGTCGATTACTTCCGCGAGGTGGAGCGTCAGCACCCCTATTCGGAATGGTCGCGCCGCTCGATCCTGATGACCGGCTACGCCCACTACATGGGCAATCAGTATTCCGAGGCGATCGGCGACGCCGACCGCTTCATCTCGCTGTACCCGGGCAATCCGTCGGCCTCGTACGCCTTCTATCTGAAGGCCGTCTGCTACTTCGAGCAGATCGTCGACGTGAACCGCGACCAGGCCGCCACCGAGCAGGCGCTCGCCGCCCTGCGCGACGTCGTCCAGCGCTATCCCAACAGCGAATACGCCCAGGACGCCCGCCTGAAGATCGACATGGTCAACGACCAGCTGGCCGGCAAGGAAATGGCCATCGGCCGCTGGTACCTGCGCGACGGCAAGACCCTGGCCGCCATCGGCCGCTTCAAGACCGTCGTCGACCGCCACCAGACCACCTCGCACACGCCGGAAGCCCTGTACCGCCTGGTCGAGGCCTATCTGACCCTGGGCCTCAACGACGAGGCCAAGCGCAACGGCGCGGTGCTGGGCTACAACTTCCCGGGCGACCGCTGGTACGCCGACGCCTACAAGCTGCTGAACGACGCGGGCCTCAAGCCCGCCGTCGAGCCGCTGAAGGCCGGCAACAAGCGCAACCTGCTCGAACGCGTCCTGACCCGCGACAAGGACGCGACCCTCGCGCCTCCGGGCGAGAAGAAGAAAAAGGGCGGCCTGATGGGCGTCCTCGGGATGTAAGCAGAGACATCAGACAAGCGGGCCGTTGCAAAACGGCCCGTTTTTCTTTTGTTCTCAATCGGCTGTCGCGACCCCTTTGAAAAACTGCGATTCCCGGCGATCCTCGCGACCATGCTGATCGGTCTCTCCATCCGCGACGTGGTGCTCATCGAGAGCCTCGACCTGGCCATCGGGCCGGGCCTGACCGCGCTGACCGGCGAGACCGGGGCCGGCAAGTCGATCATCCTCGACGCCCTGGGCCTGGCCACCGGCGCCCGCGCCGACGCTGGCCTGGTGCGCAGGGGCGCGGCGGGCCACGCCAGCGCCACGGCGATCTTCGCCCTGGCCCCCGACCATCCCGCTTTCGCCTATCTCGACGACAAGGGCCTGGACTATGCCCGTGACGAGGACCTGGTCCTGCGCCGGCAACTGTCGCCCGACGGCCGCTCGCGCGCCTTCGTCAACGACCAGGCGACCAGTGTCGGCGTGCTGAAAGACCTGGGCGGCCTGCTGCTTGAGGTGCACGGCCAGCACGAGACCGTCGGCCTGCTCGATCCGCGCACCCACCGCACCCTGCTGGACGCCTATGGCCAGGTCAGCGTCGGGGCCGTGTCCTCGGCCTGGAGCGGCTGGCGCGCCGCCCGCGAGACCGCTGCCGAACTCAAGGCCCTGTCAGACCGCGCCGCGGCCGAGACCGAGGAACTGACCCTCCGCCTGTCCGAACTCGACCGTCTCGATCCGCGCGACGGCGAAGAGGCGGCCCTGGCCGACGAGCGCGCTTTGCTGGGCTCGGCCGAGAAGGCCCTGGCCGACATCGCCTCGGCCCAGGACGCCCTGGGCGGCGACAACCTGTCGGGCAAGCTGGCCTCGGCTTTCCGGGCCCTGGAACGGGCCCGAGACCGCGCCGCCAACGCCGGCGCGCCGGCCGACGGTCCGGCCATGACCCGCCTGGCCGCCGCCTGCGAGGCCGTTGACCGCGCCCTGGTCGAGGCCCAGGAGGCCGTCGCCGCCATCGACGCGGCCGCCGAGAGCTTCGAGTTCGAACCCGATCGCCTGGAAAAGACCGAGGAGCGGCTGTTCGCCCTGCGCGGCATGGCCCGCAAGCTCAACGTGCTGGTCGAGGACCTGCCGGCGACCCGCGCCGACTTCGCCGCCCGGCTGCAGGCCATCGAGACCTCCGGCGAGGCCCTGGTCGCCGCCGAGGCCGAGGCCGACGCCGCCCGCGAAGCCTATCTCTACGCTGCCGGGGCCCTGTCGGCCGAGCGCCGCGCCGCTGGCGACCGCTTGGCCAAGGCCGTCGAGGCCGAGCTTGGCCCGCTGAAGCTGGAAAAGGCCCGCTTCCGCGTCGGGCTCGACACGCTCGACGAGGACAAGGCCGGCCCCACGGGCCTGGACCGCATCGCTTTCGAGATCTCGACCAACCCCGGCGCGCCGTTCGGCCCGATGGAGGCCATCGCCTCCGGTGGCGAGCTGGCGCGCTTTGCTTTGGCGCTGAAGGCGGCGCTAGCGGGGAAGGGCGGCGGCCCGCAGCCGCTGATGATCTTCGACGAGGTCGACCAGGGCGTCGGCGGGGCCGTGGCCGACGCTGTGGGCCTGCGTTTGAAGCGCCTGGCGTCCAACGCCCAGGTGCTGGTCGTCACCCACTCGGCCCAGGTCGCCGCCCGCGGCGACGCCCACTGGCGCATCTCCAAGTCCGGCGACGACACCTCGACCCGCACCAAGGTCGAGCCCCTGTCGCCCGCCGAACGCGAAGAGGAGATCGCTCGGATGCTGTCCGGGGCGGAAGTCACCGAGGCCGCGCGCGCGGCGGCGCGGGCGCTGATCGGCTGATTTCGTGAGGAACCTCCCCCTGTGGGGGAGGCGGCCGAAGGCCGGTGGGGGGACGTTTTCAGCTCGCGGGGCGGCGGCTTATTCAGCCGCCACGCCCCCCACCGATCGCTTCGCGATCACCTCCCCCACGGGGGGAGGTTCGCCAAATCACAGATCCAGATCGTCCGCCGCGAAGGCCGCGTTTTCCTGGATGAACTTGAAGCGCAGCTCGGGTTTGCGGCCCATCAGGGTCTCGACCAGGTCTTCCACCGACTCTTCGTGGCGCGGCAGGGTCACGCGCGCCAGGGTGCGGACGGCCGGGTCCATGGTGGTTTCCTTCAGCTGGGCGGCCATCATCTCGCCCAGGCCCTTGAAGCGGCCGATCTCGGGCTTCTTGCCCTTGAACATGGTGGCCAGCAGCTCGTCCTTGTGGGCGTCGTCGCGGGCGTATTCGGTCTTGCCGCCGTGGCTCAGGCGATAGAGCGGGGGCAGGGCGAGATACAGCCGCCCGGCGCGGATCAGGTCCGGCATGGTGCGGTAGAAGAAGGTGATCAGCAGCGAGGCGATGTGGGCGCCGTCGACGTCGGCGTCGGTCATGATGATGATCCGCTCGTAGCGCAGATCCTCTTCACGGTACTTGCTGCCGCCTTGGGCCCCGAGGGCCAGCATCAGGTCCGACAGTTCCTTGTTTGCCGTGAACTTCTCGCCCGAGGCCGAGGCGACGTTGAGGATCTTGCCGCGCAGGGGCAGGATCGCCTGGTTCTTGCGGTTGCGGGCCTGCTTGGCCGAGCCGCCGGCCGAGTCGCCCTCGACGATGAACAGCTCCGCGCCGTCCACCGCGCCGCCGGCGCAGTCGGCCAGCTTGCCCGGCAGGCGCAGCTTGCGGGTCGCCGAGGCGCGGGAGACTTCCTTGTCCTTGCGGCGCTTCAGACGCTCCTCGGCGCGCTCGACCACGAACTCCAGCAGGGCCTGGGCGGCCTTGGGGCTGGCGGTCAGCCAGTGGTCGAACGGGTCGCGCAGGGCGTTCTCGACGAAGCGCTGGGCCTCGGTCGTCGACAGCTTTTCCTTGGTCTGGCCCTGGAACTCGGGGTTCTTGATGAACACCGAGATCAGCGCGCCGGCCTGGGCCACCACGTCGTCGGCGGTGATGATCGCGCCGCGCTTCTCGCCCTTGAGCTCCGCATAGGCCTTGAGGCCCCGGGTCAGGGCGGCGCGGAAGCCGCTTTCGTGCGTGCCGCCCTCGGGGGTCGGCACGGTGTTGCAGTACGACTGCATGAAGCCGTCGTGCTCGCCGAAGCCGCGCGGTGTCCAGGTCACGGCCCATTCGACCGCGCCGGCTTCGCCCTGGCGCTCGATGCGGCCAGAGAAGCTGGTCGGGGTGACCGTCTCCAGCCCCTTGGTGCGCTCGGCCAGGAAGTCGGCCAGGCCGTTGGGGAAGTGGAAGGTCGCCTCGGGCGGGGTCTGGTCGTGGATGCGCTCGGGCGCGCAGGACCATTTGATCTGCACGCCGCGGAACAGATAGGCCTTCGACCGGGTCATCCGGTACAGGCGCGCCGGCTTGAAGGCGCAGCCCTCGCCGAAGATCTGCTCGTCGGGCTTGAAGCGCACCATGGTGCCGCGCTTCCTGCTGGGCTGGATCTTCTCGACCGGGCCCAGCGGCTTGCCGCGCGCGAAGCTCTGGCGGTGCTCGAAGCCGTCGCGCCAGACCGTCACCTCGACCAGTTCCGACAGGGCGTTGACGACGCTGGCGCCGACCCCGTGCAGGCCGCCCGAGGTCTCGTAGGCCTTGCCGCTGAACTTACCGCCCGCGTGGAGGACGGTCATGATCACTTCCAGCGCCGACTTGCCTGGATGCTTGGGGTGGGGATCCACCGGCATGCCGCGGCCGTCGTCCTTGACCGACAGGTAGCCGTCGGCGTCGAGCTTGACCTCGATCAGTTTGGCGAAGCCGGCCACGGCCTCGTCCATCGAGTTGTCGAGCACTTCGGCGAACAGGTGGTGCAGGGCCCGCTCGTCGGTGCCGCCGATGTACATGCCAGGACGCATGCGCACGGGCTCCAGGCCTTCCAGCACCTCGATCGAGCTGGCGTCGTAGCCGCCCGACGAAGGGGCCCCTGACGATTGGGGCGCGGCGGGCTCGGCCTTGCCGGGCGGCGGAGGCGGCGGCGGCTGCGGCTTGGGCTCGGGATGGGGTTCGCGGGCGGGCAGGGGCGGGGCGCTCGGCGGCGCCAGGGCGTCGTCGTCGAACAGCGAAAACAGCGAGTTGGGGTCTTTGGAAGACATCGGATGATTTTGCGGCGATTCGGGGGTCTCGCCCCGTATGACCCGTGGCCGCCCCCAAGGAAAGCGTCGCCATGCGCGCAGCTGCACGTTTCCGGCGCGCATACAAGCTTAACAACTATCACGTGTATTTGGCTTGTCTTGCCTCAGGGTTGATTCGATCGTCCCCCCGCCGGCCCATGGGGCGGCCGGTTCCAAAGGGAGAAACGTCATGAGCACCGTGGAAGCGACGGCTGGCGTCGACGAATTCACCACCACCGACTGCGGCTCCACCAACGGCACGGCCAACGGCAATCTGTCGGTCGGCGACGCCGTGTCGATCAACGGCAGCCTCGACCTCAGTTCCTGCATCGTCGGCAACAGCGAGGGCAAGGTCTACGGCATCCGGCTGGTGCCCAATTCCGGCATCTACAGCTATCGCGTCGACGTCGACGCCCAGGGCCCGGCCGGCATCGGTTCGGGCAGCATCAACCTGGCCTTCACCGACAAGACCGGCGACACCTACAAGCTGGCCATCACCAGCAGCCGGCGCTCGGAGCACACCGTCTCCTACAACAGCGACAACCCGACCATCGTGAAGATCACCTGGTCGACCTGACGCCGGCGAGGCTCCGCCGGCCGGCTGGTCCGGCGGGGCCGTTCGCGCTTTCGGGTCGCGGCGCGTGGGGCTAGGCTCCGCGCGCGCGACGTTCCGGCCCCGGCCGGCGATCGGCGCACGGTTCAAGCTTTCCATCGTATCTGGCCAAAGCGTCTGGATTTCACGAGGCGTCCCGCGAAGCGACGCCCGAAACGGGAGAGTGTCGATGCGTGCGTTCCTGACGCCGGCGATCTGCGCCGGTCTTCTGGCCCTGGCCGCGCCCGATCTGGCGGCGGCCGACACCGGCTACGCGGCCGTCTGGCGGCCCGGAAACGGCGCCCAGTGGTGGCGCTCGGGCATGACGCTCGATCAGTTCAAGGCCCAGGACAAGACCCACTTCGACAACGGCCTGCGCCTGCAGTCGGTGTCGGTGAAGGGCGGGCGCTACGCGGCGATCTGGCGGCCCGGCTCGGGGGCGCAATGGTGGCGCGCCGGCATGACGCTGGACGAGCTGAAGGCCCAGGACACCACCTACTTCAACCAGGGCCTGCGCCTCTTCGCGCTGGAGCTCGACGGGGGCCGCTTCACAGCGGTCTGGCGGCCGGGTTCTGGCGCGCAGTGGTGGCGCACGGGCATGACCGTCGACCAGTTCAAGGCCCAGGACCTGACCCACTTCAACAACGGCCTGCGGCTGACCCTGCTGGAGGTCGACGGCGGCCGCTACACCGGCGTCTGGCGGCCGGGGTCCGGCGCCCAGTGGTGGCGGTCGGGCATGACCGGGGCCGAGATCGAGGCCCAGGACCAGACCTATTTCAATCAGGGCTTCCGCCTGACCGCCCTGGCCGTCGACGGCGACCGCTACGCCGCGGTCTGGCGGCCCGGCTCGGGAACCCAGTGGTGGAGCCGCCGCCGCTGCTCGGTGGACTTCAAGACCCAGGACGCCGCCCATTTCGCCGACGGCCTGCGCATGGACTTCATCGAGCAGGAGGACAGCGCCGTCGGCGCCTATCGCTATCCGTGGAAGGCCGGCGACACCCGCAATGTCGGCCAGGGCAACAACAACGCCGGCGGCTCGCACACCGGCAGCCAGGCCTTCGCCTTCGACTTCTCGATGCCGGCCGGCACCCAGATTCGGGCGGTGCGCGGCGGCACGGTCGAGTGGCTGCAGGAAGGCCAGACCGCCACCTACAACCCCAACGCCCCGACCACGCCCAGCAACACCCCGTTCGCGAACGGCAGCCTGCAGAACTGGGGCAACGCCGTGCGTATCCGCCATCCCGGCGGCTTCACCAGCTGGTACTTCCATATCCAGCCGAACGGCGTGCTGGTGAAGGTCGGCGACACCGTCCAGCGGGGTCAGCCGATCGCCACCTCCGGCAACACCGGCCGCACCTCCGGCCCGCACCTGCACTTCCAGGTCCAGGCGGACTCGACCAATTGGGGCCAGTCGGTGGCGATCACCTTCAACGACTGCGACGTGCCGACGGGCGGCGACAGCGTGACGTCGAACAACGTCTGGCCGTAGGGGACGTGGTCAGCCCCGGCGACAAACCGGGGCTGATGGCGCCCTCAGGCCGCCTTTGCCGCGATTCCCGCCAGGGCGCGGCGTTCGATGCTGGCGGCGAACAGCGGGGTCTCGCGGCTGTTGTGATCGCCGCCGTCCCGCTGGCGGGCGTCGGCGGCGTCCGCGAACGGCGTGCCGTGCAAGGCGATGAAGTCGAGGAACGCCTGGGTCGGGTGGGCCACGACGCTGTTGGTGTACTCGCAGGTCCGCTCGTCGATCTTCCTGGCGCTGAGCGTCCAGATCACCTGCACGCGCGTGCGGCCGTTCGGGGTGAAGGCGTCCGAGGTCGACACCATCCGGCACAGGGTCGGGGTTGCGATCTCGGCCACGTAGTGCTGGACCATCAGGGTCTGGCCAATCATCTCGACATTGATCGACATGCGCCGGCCGTCGTCGGTGAAGGTGGCGCCGGCCGAGATGTGATCGGGCGCGCAGCAGCGCTGGTATTCGGCCTCCGGCAGGTTGAACAGCCAGTCGGCGATGTCGATCGCCTCGATCGGGGCGTTGATGATCGCCGTGTAGGCCGAGGCGGACAGTTGCTTGTCCGTGATGATGATGTCCGACATTGCCGTCTCCTGTTGGCTGTCGTCATCCGGAGCGCCGCTGCGGACCTCGCTGGATGACCGCCCGACTGTCGGCCCGGCGACGTTGGCGAGGTAGCCATCCATAGGTCTTGGCGGTGAGCGCATGGGGAGGGGGTGGCTAGACCAAGGTTTAGCGGCGCGTCGCCCACGAAAAAGCCGCGACGCCCGTAGGCGCCGCGGCTCTCGTTCTCAGTCCTGTGAACCGGTCCTAGCGATAGGCCGGCGGCAGGCCGTTGTCGCCGGCGGCGTAGCGGTCGCGCAGCTGGTTCTGGCGGCTGTCGGCGGGCTGTTCGACGCCGCCGATGAACACCTTGTCGGCCCAGCTGGTGGTTTCCAGCGGATCGCCGGTCCACAGCACGAGGTCGGCGGTCTTGCCGACATCGAGGGAACCGATCTTGTCGGCCATGCCCCAGATCTTCGCCGGCGTCAGGGTGATCGCCGCCAGGGCGGCCGGGTAGGGCAGGCCGTTGGCGACGGCCAGGCCGGCGTTCAGCCGTTCCTGGCGCAGGTTGTTGAAGTCTCGCGCGCCGTTGATCGCCACGGTGACGCCGGCCGCGTTCAGGCGGGCGGCGTTGTCGAGGCGCGAGCCCAGGGTCTCGAAGCTGTCGGGCAGGTCGGCCTGGGTGTCGACGATCACCGGCACGCCGGCGCGGGCGATTTCCGGGGCGACGATCCAGCCTTCCTCGGCGCCTTCCAGCACGATCCTGATCTTCTCTTCGGCCGCCAGCTTGAGGGCCAGGCGGATGTCGGAGGCGCGGTGGGCGCGGATCAGCAGAGGGGTCTTGCCCTGCACCACCGGGACCAGGGCCTCGAGATCGAGACGCGAGAGGCCGTAGGCGCGGGTCGCGCCCTGCTCGAAGGCGGCGCGGTTCTTGGCGAACGCCCGGGCGTCCTCCAGGGCTGACTTGACCAGTACGATGGCCGCGCCGCGCGAGCCGCCGGCGGCGCGCGCCCCGGCCTCGCCCAGCGACAGGGTCACGGCGGTCTTCGACTTCGAGACGATGTCGGCCTCGCCGGCCTTCAGCCGCACGAAGGCGGCCTGGCCGCCGAACAGCGGCGGATCGCCGGCGCCGTCCTTGCCGGCGGTCATCTCCTCGACCACGCCGTCGTCGGCGTGCTCGTGGGCGCCGCCGCCCACGCCCGACAGGATCGGGGTGACGGCCGAGGCGGTGATCCCGCCGTCGCGGGCCAGGCCGATCATCGGCGAGGCCGGATTGACGCCGTAGGCGATGTCGAAGCCGGCCGACAGGGCGTCGCCGGTGCCGTCGTCGCGCGTCTCGCGCACGCCGCCGATCTCGGAGGCGCCGATGTTCGACGACGGGGCCACCAGGCCGGGGGTCACGACCCCGCCCTTGGCGTCGATCGTCGGCACGCCGGCCGGGACGGTGACGCCGGCGCCGACGGCGGCGATCTTGCCGTCACGCACGACGATCGTCCCCGAGGGGATGGCCGCGCTCGACACCGGCTCGATGCGGGCGTTGACGATGGCGAAGGTCTGGGCGCAAGCCGGACCGGCGGCGACGGCGATCAGGGCCGCGCCGCAGAGAAGAGCCGAACGGATCATCAGTTGAACGCTCCCTGGCCGGGCTGGCCGAGCTCGAAGTCGGACTTGGGCTGATAGCGCGGGTCTTTTCGGTCGTAGGTCAGGGCCCCGTCGACATAGACCTGCTCGGCCTGGGCGTAGACGCTGAACGGATCGCGGTTCCACACCACGATGTCGCCGGCCTTGCCGACCTCCAGGCTGCCGGTCTTGTCGGCGATACCCATGGCCTTGGCCGGATTGGCCGTGATCCACTTGATGGCCTCGGCCCGGCTGATGCCATAGCCCAGCTTGTTGCCGGCGGTCATGGCGATGGCGGCCTCCTGGTTGAGGCGCTGGGTCATGATCGGGTCGTCGGAGTGGATGACGACGCAGGCGCCGGCCTTCCACACCATGGCGGCGTTGGCGTCGATGCCGTCCAGGCTTTCCATCTTGAAGCCGGTCCACGACGCCCAGGTCGCCGAGCAGATGCCTTCCTTGGCCAGCAGCGGCGCGATCTTGTAGCTCTCCACCGCGTGGTGGAACATGGTGATCTTGTAGCCGAACTCCTTGGCGATATCGATCATCACCGCCTCTTCATCGGCGCGGTAGCAGTGGTTCTGCACCAGGATCTCGCCCTTCAGCACGCCGGCCAGGGTTTCCAGCTGCAGGTCGCGCTTGGGGGCGTCGGCCTTCTCGCCCTTGTCCTTCTTGGCGCGGTAGTCGTCCCACTTGCGGGCGTAGTCGGCCGCGTCGATCCAGGCCTTGCGGTAGCCGTAGACATTGCCCATCGCCGTCGAGGGCGAGCGGCCCTTGCTTCCGTAGACGCGCTTGGGGTTCTCGCCGCAGGCCATCTTCAGGCCGTAGGGCGCGCCGGGGAACTTCATGCCCTGCATGGTGGTCGAGGGCACGTTCTTCAGCGTCACAGAGCGGCCGCCGAAGAGGTTGGCGCTGCCGGGGAGGATCTGCAGGGTGGTCACCCCGCCGGCGCGGGCGCGGTTGAAGCCCGGGTCCTGCGGCCACACCGAATGCTCGGCCCACACCTGGGCGGTGTTGGGGTCGGTGGCCTCGTTGCCGTCCGACTTGGCCTGCACGCCAGGCGAGGGATAGACGCCCAGGTGGCTGTGGGCGTCGATGATGCCGGGGGTGATCCACTTGCCCTTGGCGTCGATGGTGACGACGCCGGCCGGGATGGCGGTGTCGGGGCCGCCGACGGCCAGGATCTTGCCGTCCTGGACCACGACCACGCCGTTCTCGATCTGCTGGCCGGTCGCGGTCAGCACCGTGGCGCCGACGAAGGCGGTCGGGCGCGAGGGCAGGGGAGCATAGGTCGAGGGGAAGCCCGACGAGGCCTCGCCGTCCAGGCCCTTGGGCAGCGGCTTGGCCTGCGCCTTCTCGGCCGGCTTGGCGCTGGTCTCTGGCTTGGCCGTCGTGCCCGTGGTGGCGCAGGCGGCGAGCCCCAGCGCCAGCAGACTGACGGCCGCGGCCGTCGTACCCCATCTCGTCATGAACTTTCCCCGACTCTCGGAAGAGGCGGCGAGGACAGACTAATTCAGACCCCTGATCAAGCTGATCGGCGCCCCATTTTTCCCCGATGACGACGTTTGTCTGTCGCTTGCGCTTCGTGCGAGGATCGCCTCCTGACGTTGAATCGACGCGGGAGGACCACGATGCGCCTTCGTTCCTTGCTGGGCCCCGTTCCGGCCTTGCTCACCGCCGTTCTGCTGACCGCCTGCGCGGCCCAGCCCGCCGGTCCGTCCACGACGAGCCCGCCGCCGATGTCGCGCGCCCCGGTCGCCGCAGGCGGCATGTGCGGCGGCATCGCCGGCTTCCAGTGCGGCGAGGGCCTGTCCTGCGTGATGCCGGTCGGCGCCTGCCGGACGGTCGCCGACGCCTCGGGCATCTGCCGCAAGCGGCCGCAGGTCTGCACCATGGACTATCGCCCCGTCTGCGGCTGTGACGGCAAGACCTACGGCAACGCCTGCGGCGCGGCCGCCAAGGGCGCCAGCGTCGCCCACGAGGGCGAGTGCAAGCCGGAATGAGCGACATGCTGACAGGACTGGACCGGCGACTGGTGCTAGTTGGCGGCGCGGCCGCGGTGATGACGCCGTCGCTGGCGCTCGCGGGAGACAAGACGATGTACGGACTGATCGGCCAGATGAAGGCCGCCCCCGGCAAGCGCGACGACCTGGTCGCGATCCTGAAGGAGGGAACGGGCGAGATGCCCGGCTGCCTGTCCTACATCCTGGCCTTCGACCCGACCGACGCCGACGCCATCTGGATCACCGAGGTCTGGACCGACAAGGACAGCCACGCGGGGTCGCTGAAGCTGCCGGCCGTGCAGGCCGCCATCGCCAAGGCCCGGCCGATCATCGCCGGCTTCGGCCACCGTTTCGAGACCACGCCGGTGGGCGGGGTCGGGTTGTAGTTTCCAGCGACGATCAGGGTTTCCTCGACGTCCTTGGGAAAGCTGCTCTATGGACGTCCTCGAACATCGGCGACGGCCGATCGCCGCCTTATGGAAGCTCAACTTGATCAAGAACTACGGATGGTCGGATCTGCTGGCCGAGGCTTTCAAGCCTCACGACCGCGCGGGCTACCTGGCCGGCCGCGTCGTCGTGCAGCAGCGCAACGGCTATCTGGTGATCACGGACGAGGGCGAGGTGCGCGCCAAGCTTTCCGGTCGCCTGCGCCATGAAGCCCAGGAGGCCGGCCATCCGGCGGTCGGCGACTGGGTGGCGTTGTCGATGAATACGGCCGAGCGCACCGCCGCCATCCAGGCCGTGCTGCCGCGCCGCACCGCCTTGGTCCGCCGAGCCGCCGACAGCGTGCAGACCCCTCAGGTCGTCGCCGCCAACGTCGATCTGGCCTTCATCGTCACGTCGATGAACGGCGACCTCAATCCACGCCGCATCGAGCGCTATCTGGCCGCCGCCTGGCAGAGCGGGGCCCGTCCCGTGGTCGTGCTGACGAAGTCGGACATCTGCGCCGAGGCGACGTCTCTCGCGGCCGAGGTCGAGGCCCTGGCCGCCGGCTGTCCGGTCGTCATCGTGTCGGCGCGCGAAGGGCGTGGCCTGGAAACCTTGCTGGCCCACCTGGCCCCCGGCGAGACCTGCGTCCTGATCGGCTCGTCCGGCGTCGGCAAATCCACCCTGGTCAATACGCTCCTGGGCGAGCAGCGCATGGCCACCCAGACCATCCGCGAGGCCGACGATCGTGGCCGGCACACCACCAGCCACCGCGAACTGGCGCTGCTGCCCGGCGGTGGACTGATCATCGACACGCCCGGCGTCCGGGAAGTGGGGCTGGTCGAGGCCGACGAGGGTGTGGCCCTGGTGTTCGACGACATCGAGCGCCTGGCGGAAACCTGCAAGTTCGGCGACTGCAGCCACGCCAACGAACCGGGCTGCGCGGTGCAGGGCGCCTTGCTGAGCGGGGATCTCGACCGCGGGCGCTGGGACCACTTCCGCAAGCTCGCCCAGGAAGCGGCCGCGGTGGAGAAGAATGCGGCCCGGGCGTTCAAGGACGCCGAGCGTCGCCGCCTCGGCAAGGCCCAGAAGACATATCGCACCGCGCGGAAGGACGCCCGCGGGGGCGCTTAGTTCAAGGCAGGGGTCTCGCCGCCGCCGCCGCCGGCGAAAGGTTTTTCAAATTAGGGCCGCTCTTCCCGGCGAATGGGATTAGGTGAGTGGTTCAACACCTTCGAGAGATGACCAATGCCCGCCTTCACCATCGTCACCACCAGCGCGACCCAAGGCAGCGATTCAGCGGAGGTGAACACCCTGACGGACGAGTTCTCCAACGAGAGCGAAGCCCTGGGTTACGCCCGCCGGATGGCGGACGAGATGCTCGATCTCGCCAGCCAGCTGTCGCTGGATTTCGACTACACCAATGTCGGCCTCTATGAGGGCGACCTGCTCGACGCGGATCTCGACCCGGACCATGCCGCCTTCAAGGGCGCTTGGGTGCTGGACGAGGACGGCGCCGCCTTCGTTCCCGCCGACGAGTTCCGCGAGGGGATCACTCAGGCCGACGCCTGATCGGCTCGGCTCAGGCTACGACGGGACTGGGAAGCGGTATCGCTTCTCAGTCCACGTACCGTTCGCTCACCGCCCCATCCAGCCGCCGCACCCGCGCGGCCGCCAGCACGTCCGGCTCCATCAGCCGCGCGTTGATCCCCATCCTGTCGCGCGTCGGGTCGTTGGAGCTCCAGTGGGTGACGCAGCCGCAGGCGCGGCAGCGGTGGAAGGCGATCGCGTGGTTGTTCCACTCATAGGCATCGGTCGGGCCGCCCTCGACGCGGCGCACCAGCGTGGGGCTGTAATAGGCCCATAGCACGCCGTAGCGGCGGCAGATCGAGCAGTTGCAGTCGGTCACCTCGCTCGGCGCCGTCTCGATCTCGAAGCCCACGGCCCCGCAGTGGCAGCTGGTCTTGATCATGCGTCGTCTCCAAAAGAAAAGGCCCGGAGCTTGCGCCCCGGGCCGATCCCAAAGTGCTTTAGGCCGTAAGGCTTAGCACTTGTAGTACATCTCGAATTCGACCGGGTGCGGGTGCAGTTGCAGACGCATCACTTCTTCCATCTTCAGCTCGATGTAGCTGTCGATGAAGTCGTCGTCCATGACGCCGCCGGCCTTCAGGAAGGCGCGGTCCTTGTCCAGGCTTTCCAGGGCTTCGCGCAGCGAGCCGCAGACTTCCGGGATCTTCTTCTGCTCGCGGGGCGGCAGGTCGTAGAGGTTCTTGTCGGCCGGAGCGCCCGGGTCGATCTTGTTGATGATGCCGTCCAGGCCGGCCATCAGCAGGGCGACGAAAGTCAGGTACGGGTTGCCCATCGGGTCGGGGAAGCGGGCTTCCAGGCGCTTGGCCTTCGGCGAGTCGACGTGCGGGATGCGGATCGAGGCCGAGCGGTTGCGCGAGCTGTAGGCCAGCTTCACCGGGGCTTCGTAGCCCGGCACCAGGCGCTTGTAGCTGTTGGTGGTCGAGTTCGAGAAGGCGTTGATGGCCTTGGCGTGCTTGATGATGCCGCCGATGTACCACAGGCACTCTTGCGACAGACCGGCGTACTTGTCGCCGGCGAACAGCGGCTTGCCGTCCTGCCAGATCGACTGGTGCACGTGCATGCCCGAGCCGTTGTCGGCGAACATCGGCTTGGCCATGAAGGTGGCCGTCTTGCCGTAAGCGTGGGCCACGTTGTGGATCACGTACTTATAGAGCTGCATGCGGTCGGCCATGGTGACCATGGTGTCGAACTTCAGGCCGAGCTCGTGCTGGGCGGGCGCCACTTCGTGGTGGTGCTTTTCCGGCTTCATGCCGAGCTCGCCCATGACGGCCAGCATTTCGCCGCGCAGGTCTTGAGCCGAGTCGACCGGGTTGACCGGGAAGTAGCCGCCCTTGGGGCCCGGGCGGTGGCCCATGTTGCCTTCCGGATAGACCTTGCCCGAGTTGACCGGCAGTTCGCTCGAGTCGAACGAGTAGCCGGTGTTTTCCGGAGCGGTCGACCAGCGCACGTCGTCGAAGATGAAGAATTCGGCTTCCGGGCCGAAGTAGACGGTGTCGCCCACGCCAGCCGACTTGACGAAGTTCAGCGCGGCCTTGGCGATCGAGCGCGGGTCGCGGTTGTAGGGGGTGCCGTCGTCGGGGTTCACGACGTCGCAGAACAGAGCCAGGGTGGTCTGCTGGTAGAACGGGTCGATGATGGCCGAGGTCAGGTCCGGACGCAGCTTCATGTCCGACTCGTTGATGGCCTTCCAGCCGGCGATCGACGAGCCGTCGAACATGGTGCCGTCGTTGAGGAAGTCGTCATCGACCAGGTCGATGTCGAAGGTCACGTGCTGCAGCTTGCCGCGAACGTCCGTGAAGCGGACGTCGACGTACTTCACGTCCTTTTCCTTGATCAGGTCCAGGATTTCCTTGGCGGTGCTCATTGATATCCCCTTTGAGCGAGTAAAGTCTGAGGATCGCCGTTAGACGGCGGACGGACCGGTTTCGCCGGTCCGGATGCGGACGACTTCGGTGATCTCCGAGACGAAGATCTTGCCGTCGCCGATGCGGCCCGTGCGGGCGGCGTTGGTGATCGCCTCGAGGGCGGGCTCGAGCTGGCTGTCCTCGACGACCACCTCGACCTTGATCTTGGGCAGGAAGTCCACGACGTACTCGGCGCCGCGATAGAGCTCGGTGTGGCCCTTCTGGCGGCCGTAGCCCTTGGCTTCCAGCACGGTCATGCCTTGAACGCCCATGTCCTGGAGCGCCTCTTTGACCTCATCCAGCTTGAACGGCTTGATGACGGCTTCGATCTTTTTCATCGGTCTCTTCCGCGTCGGACGACGCATGGCCTCTGACTTTGAGCGGCAAGGATCACGCCGCCCCGGACGCCACAAGCAGGCTGTCTCGCGATTGTCGTGCTTCCGCCGACGGTTTTGGCATATGAGCAAATCTTGAGCGAGATTTGATCGAAAAATATGCATTTCGGAATTGTGGCTCAAAACGGCCTTGCCGCGCCCCCAACCCCGCCTAGGATCACGAAAACAATCGTTTGAACGGGGGCGAACATGCGGGACGAGACGCCGGTTTTGATCGGCGCGGGGCAGTTCACGTTTCGCGGTCCGGCCGAAAATTCGCCTTCGCCGCTGGAATTGCTGAGAATTGCGGCGAAACGCGCTGACGCCGACACGGGAGTCGCGGGGACGGTTCTTGCGCGTTTGGACGCTCTGGCGGTCGTAGCGTTCAGCATCGACGCTCCGGGCGCGCTTTCGAAGCTGCCGCTTCCCCGCCTGTCGGATCCGCCGGCCAGCCTGGCCCGGGCGCTGGGCGCCGATCCGGCCTGGGCTGTCTATACGCAGACCGGCGGCAACAGCCCGCAGCAGGCGATCAACATCCTGGCCGAGCGCATCGCCCGCGGCGAGTCGCGGCTGGGGCTCGTCACCGGGGCCGAATTCCTCGGCTCGCTGATGAAGCGCGCCAAGGGCGGCCTGGGCTTCGACGGCTGGGCCGACGACATCGAAACCAGACCCGCCCGCATCGGCGATCCGCGCCCCGGCGTCACCGAGCAGGAGGCCGCCCATGGCCTCGGCTATCCGGTCAACACCTATCCGCTGTTCGAGAACGCCCTGCGGGCCCGCGACGGGCGGTCCCTGGCCGACCATCAGGCGCGGCTGGGCGCGCTGTTCTCGCCGTTCAGCAAGGTCGCCGCCGCCGATCCCGAGGCCTGGTTCCCGGTCGAGCGCAGCGCCGAGGAACTGGTCACGGTGACCGAGCGCAACCGCATGGTCGGCTATCCGTACCCCAAGTACCTCAACGCCATCATGGAGGTGGACCAGTCGGCCGCCGTGCTGGTCGCCAGCGTCGGCATGGCACGCGAGTTGGGCGTGCCGGAGGACCGCTGGGTGTTCCTGCACGGCTGCGCCGACGCCGCCGACCTCTGGTACCCTCTGCAGCGGCAGGACTTCCACTCCAGCCCCGCCATCCGCCTGACCGGCCAGCGCGCGCTGGAGATGGCCGGGATCGGGCTGGACGATCTCGACCTGATCGACCTCTATTCCTGCTTCCCCTCGGCCGTGCAGATCGCCGCCGAGGAACTGGGCCTGGCGCTGGATGATCCGCGCGGCCTGACCGTCACCGGCGGCCTGCCTTACTTCGGCGGGCCGGGGAACAACTACAGCCTCCACGCCGTGGCCCGGCTGGTCGAGCGCCTGCGCGCCCGGCCCGGCGCCTACGGCCTGTCGACCGCCAACGGCTGGTTCCTGACCAAGCAATCGGTGGGGATCTATTCGACCCGGCCGGTCGAGGGCGAATGGCGGCGCGAGGATCCGGCGGTGATCCAGGACAAGATCGACGCCCTGCCGCATCCGGCGATCCTCGAGAAGCCGGAGGGCCGCGCGACGATCGAGACCTACACCGTCGTCCATGCCCGCCAGGGGCCGCGCATGGGCATCGTGATCGGCCGCACGGAGGACGGCGCGCGGTTCGTGGCCAACACCCCCGACGATCCGGCGACCCTGGCCGACCTGGAAGGCCGCGAAGGTGTCGGGCGCACCGGAACGGTCGGGCCTCATCCCGACGGCGTGCGCAACCTCTTCACGCCGGACGCCGTCTGATGGGCCGTGTCCATGTTATCCGCCACGGCAAGCCTGCCGCGACCTGGGGCGGCCACGACGACGATCCGGGCCTAGACGAGACCGGCCAGGAGCAGGCGAGGGCGGTCGCCGCCGCGCTCTTCGCCCTGCCGGCGGACGAGCGCCCAACCCGCGTCGTCTCCTCGCCCCTGTGCCGCTGCCGCGAGACCGCCGAGCCTTTGGCCGCGCTGCTGGGCGTATCGGTCGAGATCGAGCCTGCCGTCGGCGAGATCCCGACCCCGGCGGCCCTGTCCCCTGAGGCCCGTCCCGCCTGGTTGAGGCAGGCCTTCGCCGGCGACTGGGCCGATATCGAGGGCGATCGCGACTATCTGGCCTGGACCCGGGAGGTGGCCCAGGCCCTGGCGCGATACGAGGGATGCGCCGTCTTCAGCCACTTCGTCGCCCTCAACGCCGCCGTCGCGGCGGCGGAAGGCTCGGCGGCGGTGCTGGCCTTCCGGCCCGACCACGCCAGCGTCACGGTCTTCGAAGTCGTCGACAATGGCTTGGCGCTCGTCGAGAAAGGCAGGGAAGCCTCCACCGGCGTTCTTTGATGGAGCCCTGCATGCCTCGCCAGATCATGCCAAATGCGATCATGAGCGTCGCCGAGATGAAGGCGGCCGATGCGGCGGCCGTGGCGGCCGGAACGCCGGCGACCACCTTGATGGAGCGGGCCGGCAAGGGCGCGGCCGAGGCGATTCGCCGACGCTGGTCGCGCCGCCCAGTGGTGGTCTGGTGCGGCCCCGGCGACAACGGCGGCGACGGCTATGTCGTCGCCCGCCACCTGAAGCGGCGCGGCTGGCCGGTGCGGGTCGAGGCCCTGGCGCCGCCCGCCACGCCGTCCTGCCGCTGGGCCGCCGAGCGCTGGCGGGGCGAGGTCCATCCGCTGAACCCCGCGCTCAGCCCCGCCGAGCTCTATGTCGACGCCCTGTTCGGCGCCGGCCTGTCACGGCCGCTGGAAGGCTTGGTCGACGATCTTGCCCGCGCCGCCGAGGGGCTGACGCCCCGCATCGTCGCCATCGACACGCCCAGCGGGATCCATGGCGACACCGGCCGGCCGATCGCCGGCCGCGCCCTGGCGGCGGCCCTGACCGTCACCTTCCACCGCCGCAAGCCCGCCCACGTGCTCGCGCCCGGGGGAGGGATGGGCCGAGCGGCCTGCGGCGAAGTCGAGGTGGTCGACATTGGCCTTTCCCACACCGGCGCCGGCGATCTCTTCGAGAACGATCCATCGCTGTGGGGCGCACGCTTCCCCTGGCCCTCGAACGACGCCCACAAGCATGCGCGCGGCCGGCTGGTGGTGGTCAGCGGCGAGGCCTGGAGCACGGGCGCGGCGCGGCTGTCGGCCCGCGCGGGCCTGCGGATCGGGGCGGGCGTGGTCACCTTGCTGTCGCCGCCCAGCGCCCTGGCGGTCAACGCCGCCCACTTGGAGGCGGTGATGCTGGCCCCGTTCGAGACCGACATCGACCTGGCCGAGCGCGCCGCCAACGCCGCCGCCGCCGTCATCGGCCCGGCCGCCGGGGTGGGCGAGTCGACGGCCCGCAACCTCACGGCCCTGGCCGGCACCGGCGCGGCCCTGGTGGTCGACGCCGACGCCCTGACCAGTTTCGCCCACGCGCCCGACGAGCTTTTCGCCCGCCTCGACCGCGACGACGTGCTGACCCCGCATCCCGGCGAATTCGAGCGGTTGTTTCCCGGCCTGCTGAAGACCGCCCCCGAACGCATCGCCGCCACCCGGCAGGCCGCTCGCCGCGCCGACGCGATCGTGCTGCTGAAAGGCCCCGACACCGTCATCGCCGCCCCCGACGGCCGCACGGCGGTGAACCTCAACGGCTCGCCATGGCTGGCCACGGCCGGCTCCGGCGACGTCCTGGCCGGCTTCATCGCCGGCCTCGCGGCCCAAGGCATGGAAAGCTTCGACGCCGCCTGCGCCGGCGCCTGGATCCACGCCGAATGCGCGGCGGCGCACGGCCCGGGCCTGATCGCCGAGGACCTGCCGGGCCTGGCGCCTGCGGTGCTCAAGAGACTGTGGGACGCGCACCAAAACCCTCTCCCATAGGGAGAGGTGTCCTTACGCCGCCCCGATCGTCTCCAGCTCGAACGGCGTGGTCTGGTAGACCTCGTTCAGCCAGTTGGCGAACAGCAGGTGGGCGTGGCTGCGCCAGCGGTTGCGCGGGGCGCGGGTCGGGTCGTTGGCGGGGAAGTAGTGGGCGGGCGGCGGCGTGGTCGGATCGATCAGGCTGTCGCGGTGATACTCGGCCGCCAGGGTGCCGGTCTCGTATTCCGGATGGTTGAACATATAGAGCCAACGACGGCGGGCGTCCTCCAGCAGGCACAGGCCCGATTCCTCGGACTCCAGCAGCACCTTCAGCGAGCCGTCAGCCGGCAGGTCCTCGGGCCGCACCTCGGTCCAGCGCGACACCGGGATGTCGATCTCGTCGGCGAGGCCGCGCAGATAGGGCGAGGCCGGCGCCAGATTGGCGTGCGGGAAGACGCCGGAGCACTTTTTCGACAGCACGTGCTTGGGCACGCCGTGGAAGTGGCGCACGCCGGCTTGCGCGCCCCAGCAGACGGCAAGGCCCGCATGCACGTGGGTCTGCGACCAGTCGAAGATTCGGGAAAGCTCGTCCCAATAGCTGACCTCCTCGAAGGCCAGGGTCTCGACCGGCGCGCCGGTGACGATCAGGCCGTCGAAGCGCTCGCCGCGCACCTCGTCCCACGGCCGGTAGAAGGCCAGCATGTGCTCGGCCGAGGTGGTCTTGGGCGCGTGGCCCGAGATCTGGATCAGCGACAGCTCGATCTGCAGCGGGCTGGCGCCCAGCAGGCGCGCGAAGTGCCGCTCGGTGGTCGGCTTGTCGGGCATCAGGTTCAGGAGAGCGATGCGCAGCGGCCGGATGTCCTGGCGGGCGGCCTCCGTGTCGGCCATCAGCGACAGGCCTTCGGCTTCCAGCAATGCGCGGGCCGGCAGGTTGTCGGGAATCTTGATGGGCATGCGCTGCGTCCGTCCGTCGAAAAAACAAGACTCGGGACGGCTTTAGGGATCACCCGTTTCGTTGCCGTCTCGGCCGCATCCCCCCGACGGGGCGCCACCTTGCTCGGGAAGCAGGTTGGCGTTGGGCGAGCCCAACTCTTGATGCACGTGCGGCTTTAAAGGCGTCGCTTGTCGATCGCAAGGGGACGCAAGGTCGCGACCGCGGTTCGGACAGGGCGGGGAGGGTGCTTCAGGCTTCCAGGCGATGCAGCACGATCTCGGCGCGCACGCCTTCGTCGAACAGGCGGCTGCCGTAGTCGAGCGCCGCCTGGAACGAGCGCTGCTCGGCGAGGTCGGTATAGAGCACCTGCCGGTCGCAGGTGACCTCCCATCCGGCCTCGGTCTCGGTGACCTCGATCGTCCGCATACGCTGCCTCCTACGCCATGGCGCAGTTAACCGTCGCTGATTTCGAATGGTTGCGTGCGAATCCACGAAAATTCAAGCGGCACGTCCGTGCGCTGAGGGATTCGCGAGATCTGATCGAGGGGGAGAGGGAAAACCGGCCCGGGCGTCAGTCGGGGGGGCAAGGCCCGGGCCGGTTAATGCCCCGTGGCGTTACGCTCGACGGGACACGATGAGAACGACGCGAGCGCTGGCCGGTTCCGCCCTGGCGCGAAAAATCTGCGGCGCCACTTCAAATCGGTCGCGGTCGCGGCTAAGGCTCTGCGCCCATGCGGATGTGGCGGAACTGGTAGACGCACTGGATTTAGGTTCCAGCGCCGAGAGGCGTGGAGGTTCGAGTCCTCTCATCCGCACCATGTCGCCGCGCGCAGCGTTTTGCGCGCGGCGACGCCATACCCTTTGATCGACGCGAAGTGTCGTGACATAAGGGCGCTCTTTCGCCGCCCCCGGTGACGTGGGCGGCTATGATTTTTTGACCCCTGGGGCGGACGACGGGCGCGGGCGCCCAGAGCCGAGAAGCTAAGAATGTCGATGCAGATCGTTGAAAAGTCGGGCGAAGGCCTCAGCCGGGTTTACGGCGTTACGGTGCCCGCGAGTGAGCTGGCCACGCGTCTCGAGGCTCGTATCGCCGAAGTCGCGCCGCAGATGAACGTCAAGGGCTTCCGCCCCGGCAAGGTGCCGACCGCTCACGTCCGTCGCCTGTACGGCAAGGGCCTGATGGGCGAAGTCATCGAGCAGGCGCTGAACGAGACCACCCAGAAGATCCTCGACGAAAACAAGCTGCGCCCCGCCGGCCAGCCCGACCTGAAGCCGACGTCCGACATGGACAAGGTCATCGCCGGTGGTGAAGACCTCGCCTTCGACCTGGCCGTCGAGATCATGCCGGAATTCGAGCCGATCGACCCGACCTCGATCGAGCTGGTCAAGCCGGTCTACAAGATCGAAGACACCGAAGTCGACGAAGCCCTGGCCGAGCTGGCCAAGCAGGCCCGCACCTACGAGCCGCGCAAGGGCAAGAGCCTGAAGGCCAAGGACGGCGACCAGCTGCTGATCGACTTCGTCGGCACCATCGACGGCGTCGCCTTCGCCGGCGGCACGGCCAACGACGCCGAGCTGGTGCTCGGTTCGGGCCAGTTCATCCCGGGCTTCGAAGAGCAACTGGTCGGCGCCAAGCCGGAAGACGTCGTCACCTTGAAGGTCAACTTCCCGGAAGACTACCAGGCCGCCGAACTGGCCGGTAAGGCCGCCGAGTTCGCCACCACCGTCAAGGAAGTGCGCGCTCCGGTCGACGCCGAGCCGGACGACGAGCTGGCCAAGCGCCTGGGCCTGGCCGATCTGGCCGCCCTGAAGGACCTGCTGAAGTCGAACCTGGAAGGCCGCTACACCAACTCGAGCCGCTTCAAGCTGAAGCGCGCCCTGCTGGACGTGCTGGACACCAAGCACGACTTCCCGCTGCCGCCGCGCATGGTCGACGCCGAGTTCGCCGGCATCTGGCAGCAGGTCCAGGCCGACAAGTCGCAAGGCGGCCTGCCGCCGGAAGACGCCGACAAGACCGAAGACCAGCTGAAGGACGAGTACCGCAAGATCGCCGAGCGCCGCGTGCGCCTGGGTCTGGTGCTCGCCGAGATCGGCCGCAAGAACGACGTGGTCGTCACCGACCAGGAACTGAACGAGGCGATCGTCCGCGAAGCCCGCCAGTACGGCGCCCAGGCCCAGCAGGTGTTCGACATGTACCGCCAGCGCGCCGACCTGCAGGCCTCGCTGCGCGCCCCGATCTACGAAGACAAGGTCGTCGACCTGATCTTCGCCAAGGCCAAGATCGAGGAAAAGGAAGTCTCCAAGGAAGAGCTCCTGGAAGAAGACGACCTGCCGGAAGGCTACGGCGGCTGAGGCCTTCGTTCCTTCGGGTGACGAATTGAGGGGGCGCGGACCGAGAGGTCCGCGCCCTTTTCGTTAGCGTCCAGGGCTTCAGTTCGAGCTTTTCAGGGTGACCAGGACCGGCGCGGCGGCGCCCGTCGAGAGATAGGCGAAGTTCGGCCCTTGCGCCGGCCCGATATTGCCGCCCGGCTCATAGGCCGCCTGCAGCAGGAAGCTGTTCTGTTTTTGGGGCTGCAGGGTCAGAAGGATCGTCGAGTGGTTGTCGGGCATGATGGCGATGGCGCCGGGGCCGAATTGCGCAGATCCCGTGTTCCAGAACGCATTGCCTGAGCTGGCGCCGATGTAGGCCTTGGCCACCTTCCCGTCCCATGCGGTGAGGCTGATTCTCCAGAGCGGCTCGGGCAGCGGGCCGGTCGCCAGGCCGACGAGCGGTCGCCCGTTTGTACCAAGGTCGACCATGGCGTAGAGGTCGTCGGGCAGGACGATGTTGCAGAGTATGTCCAGACCCTCGAAGAGCTGCACGGCTTCCAGCGTGTCTTCCATATCTGTGGTTTCCCGTCCGGCGGCCGTCCCCCGTGGCGGCGCTCTTCGGACGGCTTGAGGTTGGTTATTCGCGGGGCGCAATCTGTGCGGGGTTGCACACCTCGTCTTTGGGCCGGCGCCTTGCAACCTGTTAAGCGCCACGCGATATGCGTCAGGAGCGAGAGCGCGGCGGTGATTCGCGCCCGCAAGGACATTCTGAGAAGGGCGAACCCCACATGATGTACGATCCGGTCGAGACGGCGATGAACCTGGTTCCCATGGTGGTCGAGCAGACCAGCCGCGGCGAACGCGCCTTCGACATCTTCTCGCGCCTTCTGAAGGAGCGGATCATCTTCCTCACGGGCCCGGTCGAGGACGGCATGGCCTCGCTGATCTGCGCCCAGCTGCTCTTCCTGGAGTCGGAGAACCCCAAGAAGGAAATCGCCATGTACATCAACTCGCCGGGCGGCGTGGTGACGTCGGGCCTCGCGATCTACGACACCATGCAATACATCAAGAGCCCGGTGACCACCGTGTGCATGGGCATGGCCGCCTCGATGGGCAGCCTGCTGCTCTGCGCCGGCGCCGCCGGCCAGCGCGTCGCCCTGCCGAACGCCCGCATCATGGTGCACCAGCCGTCGGGCGGCTTCCGCGGCCAGGCCTCGGACATCGTCCGTCACGCCGAGGACATCTCCAAGACCAAGCGCCGCCTGAACGAGATCTACGTCAAGCACTGCGGCCGCACCTATGACGAGGTCGAGCGCGACCTGGACCGCGACAACTTCATGAGCGCCGAGGAAGCCAAGGCCTGGGGTCTGATCGACCAGATCCACGAGAACCGCGAAAGCTCGGAAGCCGGCGCCTAAAGCCGCCTTCCAAGCCTGAAGACGAAGCCGCCGGCCGCGAGGTCGGCGGCTTTTTCGTGCGCGTTGCGTAGGTTTCGGCCTCAACCTATGATCTTCCCGGAGGGGGAGGATCACCATGCGAAATCGGGCAAGGACTGTGTCGGCCGCTGTGACGTCGGCGGCGCTGCTGGCCGGCGTTCTCGTAGCCGGGGCGGCCGCGGCGCAGTGCACGATGTGGTGTCCGCAGGCCCCCGGCGGCGACGCGTTGATCACCGAGTTCTCGACCGTCCAGCGCGCCCAGGCCGGGTGCAAGGGCGACGAGGTCGTCTGGGCCCAGAACAAGCGCATCTATCATCGGGCCGGCTGGAAGAAGTTCGGCAAGACCCCTGGCGGCAGCTACATCTGCAAGGCCTCGGCCGGCAAGGTGAACCTGAAGCCGGCCAATCTCCTCCAGCGCTTCCTGTAGCGTTCACCCTCGAACGCGGGGCGTTTATGGCCGAGTTGGGCCAGGGCGCGGGGAAAGACGAAACAAACAGGCCCCAGATCGGCCGGGCAGGGCGGCGACAAGGATCGCATGACGATCCTTTCTCCCCGGAGCCCGGCCATGACCCTCCGCCGCCTTTCGCTGCTTTCGGCCTGCGCGGCCTTCCTGAGCCTGGCGGGCGCCGCCGCCCACGCCCAGGGTCTTTCCGATCCGACGCCCCAGCACGGCGTCGCCACCATGCGGCTGGCCGTCAGCCCCGAGCAGGTGCAGCAGATCGTCTCCGACCGCCTGCTGCAGGACGGCGTCACGGCGGGCCTGGCGACCCTGCGGCAGAACCTCTCCCTGACCCCCGCCCAGCAGGGCCGCTGGCGCGACTTCATCCTGGCCTCGAACGCCAAGCCCTCGGGCCTCGTTTTGGCCGTCGTCGCGCCCGAGGACGAGACCCCGCTCGCCCAGGCCAAGGCCGGCCTCGTCCTGCAGCGCGAGCAGCTGGCGTTCGAGCAGCGGCGGGTGAAGGCCATGGGGCGGCTCTACAAGTCGCTCGACGCCAACCAGCGCGCGGTCTTCGACCAGGCCTATTCGGTGATCGGCAGCCTGTCGGTCAGCACCACCCAGGTCCCGGCGGGCTTCGCCCAGGCGGGAGCAGGGGTGGAGTAGGGCTGCTCACCAAGATCCTCCCCCTCAAGGGGGAGGATTTCCCTAAACCGGCTTGCCCTTGAAGATGCGGTAGCCGCGCTCCTGGGCGATGGCCAGCATCTCGGTGTCGCCCGAGGTGTCGCCGTAGGCGGCGGCCAGCTTCATGTTCTCGCCGAAGGTCTCGCGCAGGCGCACCACCTTCTCGGGACCCCGGCAGTTGGGTCCCTGGAGCGAGCCGACCACCTTGCCGTTGAGGTCGAAGGCCAGCCTGGTGCCGATCAGCAGGTCGGCGCCGATACCGCGTGCGAACGGGGCCACCACCAGGTCGGGCGAGGCGGTGACGATGACCATCCTGGCCCCCTGCGCCCGCCAGCGCCGCCACACCGCCAGGGCGTCGGGACGGAACAGGCTCTGCGCGTGGCCTTCGGCGAACTTGCGGGCCTGGGCCTCCAGCCGCTCCTGCGGCACGCCCTTGAGGAATTCGCGGATGGCCGCGGCCTTGATGCGGCCCCGGTCGCGGTGGAGCAGGTAGGAGAGGGCGGCCGGCGCCAGGCGGATCATGCCGATCGTCCAGCGGCCGCCGCTGACCCGCCACTTCAGGAAGGCCGTGAAGCTGTCGCGCACCGTCAGGGTGCCGTCGAAGTCGAATGCCACCAGCGGCGGGCTGGCTTCGGTGTGGGTCGGGGCGTGAGCGTCGTGCGACGCGCCCGGCGCCGTTTCTTGGGTCTCGGCCATTTCGTCTCCGCCCCTCGGGCGAACTCCTTTTAACGGCGCCGCTTGCAGCACGATTCCGGCTGTGTTCGAAAAGCTTAGAGCCTGCGTCGATGTTCCACACCCCGTCTGGCGCTTGCTTTGGCCTACAGTCGTCCCATCTAGGGATGGAATCCCATGATCAGACGCGAAACATCCACGAACTTGGCGCCGGAAACGGGCTCCAAGGCTTGTGCCGCGCGTTCGGATCGGGGAATGTCAAGGATTAGACAACTCCCGTTCGGTATCCTGTTGCTTCGGTGGCGGGATACGCGTGGGGGTCGGCGGTAGCGGCTTTCGCCGTAAACGCCCTAGCGTGAGAAGCGACCATGACGAAAGCCGCCAGCGGCGACGCCAAGAGCACCCTGTACTGTTCTTTCTGCGGAAAGAGCCAACATGAAGTGCGCAAGCTCATCGCCGGACCCACCGTGTTCATCTGCGATGAATGCGTCGAGCTTTGCATGGATATCATCCGTGAAGAGCACAAGATCGCCTTCGTGAAGTCCAAGGACGGCGTTCCGACGCCGCGCGAGATCTGCGAGGTCCTGGACGACTACGTGATCGGGCAAGGTCACGCCAAGAAGGTGCTCGCGGTCGCGGTGCACAATCACTACAAGCGCCTGAACCACGCTTCGAAGAACAACGACGTCGAGCTGGCCAAGTCGAACATCCTTCTGGTCGGTCCGACCGGCACGGGTAAGACCCTGCTGGCCCAGACCCTGGCCCGAATCATCGACGTGCCGTTCACGATGGCCGACGCCACGACGCTGACCGAAGCCGGTTACGTCGGCGAAGACGTCGAGAACATCGTGCTGAAGCTGCTTCAGGCCGCCGACTACAATGTCGAGCGCGCCCAGCGCGGCATCGTCTACATCGACGAAATCGACAAGATCAGCCGCAAGTCCGACAACCCGTCGATCACCCGCGACGTGTCGGGCGAAGGCGTGCAGCAGGCCCTGCTGAAGATCATGGAAGGCACCGTCGCCTCCGTGCCGCCGCAGGGCGGGCGCAAGCATCCGCAGCAGGAGTTCCTGCAGGTCGACACGACGAACATCCTGTTCATCTGCGGCGGGGCCTTCGCGGGCCTCGAGCGCATCATCTCGGCCCGCGGTTCGGCCAAGTCGATCGGCTTCGGCGCCAAGGTCGCCGATCCGGAAGACCGTCGCACCGGCGAGATCCTGCGCGGCGTCGAGCCCGACGACCTGCAGCGCTTCGGCCTGATCCCGGAATTCATCGGCCGTCTGCCGGTGATCGCCACCCTGGAAGACCTCGACGAGGCCGCCCTGGTGAAGATCCTGACCGAGCCGAAGAACGCCTTCGTCAAGCAGTACCAGCGCCTGTTCGAGATGGAGAACATCGGCCTGACCTTCACCGAGGACGCCCTGCACGGCGTCGCCAAGAAGGCCATCGCCCGCAAGACCGGCGCCCGCGGCCTGCGCTCGATCATGGAAGGCATCCTGCTGGAGACCATGTTCGAACTGCCCAACTACGAGGGCGTCGAGGAAGTGGTGGTCAACGCCGAGGTCGTCGAAGGCCGCGCCCAGCCGCTGCTGATCTACGCCGAAAAGAAGGGCGGAGCGGCCTCGGCCTAAGGCCTGGCTGCATCGCTTGAGAGATGAGAACGGCGGGCTCGAAAGAGCCCGCCGTTTTTTATTCCTCCCCCGTACAACGGGGGAGGGGGACCACGAAGTGGTGGAGGGGGCGAGACTGGGCTCGGGGCCTGATCCCTCTCCCCTTGCGGGAGAGGGTGGCCCTGCGGAGCAGGGTCGGGTGAGGGGTCTCTCAAATCTCGAAGCCGCGTGCAGCGGTCAGGTCGGGCTCGGGGCCTGATCCCTCTCCCCGTAAAATCCCCGCGAAAGCGGGGACCCAGGCTTTTTCTGCCACCCACTGCGCTCGACGATAAAACACCTGGGTTCCCGCTTTCGCGGGGATTTTACGGAGTTGGGGCGGCCTTACGCACGCTGCTCACACGGCGTAATCGGAAAAGAGTCTAGCAAACTCAACGCCCTGCAACTTTATAACCCCAACTTATCCCCACCTGCTCCAGACCCCCCATAATCATCCCCATCCCAGCCATGGGGAGGGCTCTTGGTACCGGCCCGAGTTAGCGGCTGTGGATCGCATCGAGCGGGGCCGCTTGTTGCGTCATGGGAAGGGCGGGTTTGCAGGATCG